>JQIA01001264.1_pt1 | contig 13601 bp, 10 predicted proteins | sample 811431 | NCBI WGS metagenome assembly JQIA01 (sample SAMN02998118, study PRJNA258478) | marine sediment metagenome | biome: marine; feature: seafloor; material: sediment; isolation source: oil-polluted sediment collected from 3 locations (0.5 km, 0.7 km and 0.9 km)... | place: USA: Gulf of Mexico ... | reverse complement strand
ATAAAATTCCCTTTCCTGATTTCCTGGTGTAGCCTGATTAAGACATTCTTTGACTGCCGGGCAAGAATACTGGGTCTAAAAAGATAGATTTTCTTCCAGCTATTGTCTCCCTCAACCTTTATTAGTAGTTGCCAGAAGAGCAGCCTCTGCAACAAACCCAGACGCCTTGCATGTTTCAGCAAGTGAACCCATGATTCTGCAGCTCCTTTTTGTACATGAGGCTGCTTCTGCCGTTGCTCATCATGAATCCTAAAACTACTAAGTGATTTTGAAAAATAATAAGCGTTTCCCTTGCTTAGCAAATTCAGCCAGAGAGCCACATCCCCAGCGCCCATTGGTACTCGTCCTCCAAATGTTACGAGGTTTGGTTTAATATCTGCTATGTCGGAAAGACGAAACATCACTGTGCTTGGTTCTCCCACGATATTGGTTAATAGCAGTAACATGACGGTCGCAAGTCTTTGCCCTTCGATTTCACAGTCTTGCGAGTATAATAATTTGGTTGCATCCAGGCCTTGTATTAATTCACCATGATTGTTAATGATTTTTCTGTGCGAAAAGGCTAAAGAAATTTGCGGATTATTAAGTAGTATGCCACACATCTTTTCTACACAATCTGATTCAATAAAATCATCATCGTTTAAAAACTTTATGTAGCGCCCTTTTGCCAATGATAGACACTCAAGAAAATTACCAAGGTTACCCTTTCTACTCTCGTTATTTTGATAAATGACGTCTACATCTGGGTATTCTTGTGTAAGTTCGCGAATAATATTACCGATTGTATTATTGGCGGAATCATCACAGATGATGATTTCAATATTGCTATATGTCTGTGATAGGGCACTTTGTAGGGCTTCTTTGAAATACTTTGATCGGTATGCAGGAATCAATATGCTCACATAAGGCTCATTGATTTTCTCTTTGTGGCGTGGCCAAAATTCCATAATCAACCCTGAACCATTTCTGGTCTCAAGATTTTTAAAATGTGGTGTTTCACTTATACCATGAGGAAGTTGGCCGTCTGATTTTAGACCGGCAAGTGATGCCACGCGGGTCAATTCCTCTTCATTATATAAGTATTTATGACCCCATTCACGCATTGCAATATTAAGCATTTCACATCGAGTACTTACCCAGTCAAATCCCATTTCGAACATGTCGGCATTGCCACGCCAGTTATCAGAAGTATATCTACTGATCACTGAATCCAAATCAGGTATGGCAATTCGCATTCGCCCATCACTTTTTAACACTCTTCGACATTCACGTAAAAAATGCAAACCCTCTTTCATCGTTAAATGTTCAAAAAAATGTTCACTGTATATCCCGTCAATTTCTTGATCTTTAAATGGAAGGCCGCTTCTAACATCCAGTTTAATATCGTATGGTTGGACAATATCCATATTGATAAAACCCTGGATATGACTTTGCCCACATCCGATATTCAGTAATTTTGTAGATTTTTTCATTTGGAAACCTTTGCTTCATGCTGTTGCTATCCCCTCGAAAAACAATAGGCGTTTAAAGTAGAGAATTTTTGTAAATTACAAATTGGGGAAAATTTTGAGAATTACAGTTGTATCTGGTTATTTCTCAGAGGTTTCCTTGTTAAGAACTTTAACTTGTCCATTTTTAATTTTGGTACAGCTTTTATTCAGAGAAACTCGCAGTGACATACCAATCTTATATAGATAACATGGGTTTATCGCGCGTATCATATCCAAAGATGAATGGCGTATTGGCTTCCAGAATAAGGGCAAACACCATGTGCCTAGTGACTGGGTGATCAATGTCGATATTGCAGCTCCTGCAATTCCAAGTCTAGGAATTAGCAAATAGTTAAGTAGGACGTTTAACGTAACCACCAATAAGTTGATATAGAGACGATATTTTTGCAGGTTCTCTGAAATCATCCAGATCCCTCTGACAACCGCTTGCGAAATAAAAATCCCATTCCAAATGCTGATAACCAAGGAGCTGTATGAACTTGAATAGCTATCACCAAAAATGAGAATAATCACTTCATCACCAAACGCTATGGCAAAAACGCCGATAATAAACCCGATCCAAAACATCATTGAGTATAGTTGTGTAAGCCTGGCCTCATATAGCTTTTTATTGTTTTCTCTCAATTTGACAAAATAAGGCATCAATGAATTTACTAGCAGGACGGGAATGAAGTACCAGAATTCACTAATTACCACTGCAGTACTATAAATGCCAACTTGCTCACTGCCGAGCATATTGCCAATCATGACTTGATCGATTCTCGCGTGGATAGACATTATGAAAATGCTTATGGCAAGAGGCCATGAAAAAACCATTAGCTCTTTTGTCTTCTGTATGCTGAACTTCCACTGTCGTACAGAGCTACCCATCTTTTTGTATACGTAGGCAAGTAAAAGGGCTGCAAAAAGAAAGTTGAGAGAATAAGCCGCAGCGAAATAAATTACGGAATAATTATTAAATACAAAATATATTTGTAGCAAGCTGGTGGAAATAAAAGCCGAGCTTCTGGCTATTACGGTATATTTGGAAAGTACTTTCGATTGGTAGTAGTAATCAATGACATCAAAAGATTGAAAAACAAAGGCTGCTGAGACTATCAGTACAACAGCCCCTGTTTCCTGGTCTGTGTCAATGATGAGCAAACTAAAAAATATCATGGCAATTGCGACACAGGAACCCAGAAGCTTTAGGGTAAAAGTAGTCCCAAGTAGCTCATTGGCGGTGTGAGGATTTTTCACCAGCTCTCTTACGACAATTTGATCAAGTCCCATTTTTGAAAATAATAAAAAAAGAGAAATGTAGGCCAGAGAATAATTGAGTATTCCGTAATATTTTGGTCCCAGGTGTCGAGCTATTAGCGATGCAACAAATAGACCAAGAAACACCTTGATAATCTTATCGAAAAGCAACCAAGAGAAGTTTTTTAAAATCCTGTGCTTGATCATTTAGGGGTTAATATCTTGCGGGGTTAAGTAATGGGTGGTGCTATAGCTAGAAAAGACCTCGATTATTTTCATTTTTTATAGTTGAAGTAGCTCGTGAGCCTTTGATTTTGCCAACATAATAATCTCACAAATCTTTGTGATAGACTCTTCTGTGATACCCTGGCCAGAAGGGAGTTGCAGCACTTTTGAGCACAGTTGATCTGTAACCTTCAGAGTATGCTGATTTTCTGATAAATCATTACAGAAAGGTACAGTCCTGTGTAACCCTGGGGAAAAATATTTTCTTGCCTGAATATTTTCAGCCCTCAATACGTCGAGCAACAAATCTCTGGACAGCCCAAACTCTTTTTCAGATACCTCCAAAACTATATACTGATAATTGCTGATGGAGTTTTCATTGGGTTGAATCAGCTGAATGCCAGCAATATCAGCCACCAGCTCTTCATAAAGTCGAAAATTAGCTTCATTTCTTTGCTTTATTTGGGGGTAATTTTTTAAACTTAGTAGCGCCATTGCCGCCTGAGCTTCAGACATGCGACCATTTCCAGTCAGCGGAATATCTATGAGTTTTCCTGCGCCGTAGCTGCTGCGTATATTCCTTATTTTTGCTGCTAAAGCATTATCATTTGTGCATACACACCCACCTTCAGTAGCATTTAGGATTTTGGTCGCATGAAAAGAAAACACTTCGAGTTCTCCAAAATTTCCAGCCATTATGCCTGAAAATGAACACCCGAACGCGTGGGCTGCGTCGAAGTAAAGATGCACCTTATGTTCACGTGCTAGCCGCTCTAAAGCAGCTGGATTGCAAGAGTTTCCCCATAGATGAACTCCCAAAATTGCACTTACATCATCATTGATTAGCTCGGCAACAAGGGCAGCAGACATTTGGTGTGTATTTGGATCTACATCGCAAAATAAAGGCTTTAACCCAGCCCATGCAAGTGATTGTGCGGTAGCAGCAAAAGTAAATGCCGGACAGATCACTTTACCCCGCAACCCCAATGCTTTTGCTGCCACTATCAATCCTATGGTGGCATTTGTCATGACTATAGCATGTTTAACATTAAGGAAGTCTTCCAGTCGGCTCTCCAGCTCTTCGGTCAGTGGCCCTTGATTGGTGTAATATTGCCTGGAAAAAATATCGCGAAAAGAGGATTCAACATCCTCCCATGGTGGGAAATTCAGTTGACCAACGGGGATGGGTGCCTTAAAGGCAGGTGATGCACCCAAAATAGCGAGACCTGCACTACTGCTTGCATTCATCTTTATTTTTTCCCAGGGTATTGGCGATGAGCGCCCCATTGTCTTGAATGAAGTTCAGCAATGATGCGATAGCTTGTATATCATGGTCACTGACAAACTCGCCGCTTGGTAAAAGCAGGTATCGCTTCGTTAGTAGCTCTGCTGTAGGTAAATCCGCGCTAATGGTTTCGTAGTCAGTCTTTTTAGTATGCAGCGGCGGAAAATAGTAGGGTCTAGCTAACATGTTTTCTGAGTGAAGAATTTTTAGTGTAGCTTCTCTAGCGATGGGCCAATGCTCGTTCAGTTCAACTAAAATATTTTTGTAGCCTCGTTTTTCTGTTTGGTTATAAGGGACAATATTAAGTCCCTCAATGGGTGACAGCAGATGGCAATAAATATTGTAGCGTGCCTTGTTTCGGGTAATCTGACTGTCCAGATCATCTAAACAGGCCAATGCCATTGCCGCATGAAGTTCATTAAGCTTGGCATTGAGGCCCATCATTACCACATTGTCTTGCTTGCTAAAACCGAACGCTCTCATTGTCTTGATAGACTCTGCAGATTTTGTATTGTCGGTGGTCATATAGCCACCCTCAAAACCATTTATCAACTTGCTTGCATGCATGGAGAAGCATTCGGCATCTCCAAAGGATCCAATCATTTTTCCGTTTAGCGAGGCATATGCCGCCTCAACTGAATCGAAAAGAATTGGCACATTGCGGTTACGGGCCAAATCAACAAGCCCTTCCATGTCGCAAATATGTACGATTGGTTGAGCTATTAAAAGAAGCCCTGTGTCCTTGGTAATACAGGCATCTACTGTTTTAACAGATGGCCCAAGAGTCTCCACACACACATCGCAAAAATGTGGCGTTTTATTAACCCAGGCAGCTATATCTGCTAAGCGCCGATAGGTCATTCCGGGCATTACTATTTCTTTTTTGCCAGGCAGAGACAGTTGATCAATACAAAGCACCAACCCCCAGAAGCCACTACAGAAAGAAACGCAATGCCGAACTTGATGGAGCTCAGCGAGTCTGCATTCCAATTCTTGAACTAAGGGACCGTTATTGGTCAACCAACGCTTATCGAAGGACTTCTTTGTATATTTTAGGAATATTTCTACATCGGGTTTTACAAGGTTAGAGGTTGATCTTATTTTGGAGAAAACTGGAGATGCACCTAAAAGGGCCAAATCATTTATATTTTTCTTGTTTCGCATGCGTTACAGGCTTGTATTACGAGTTAAGATTGCATCATATCTATAATGAGCAGAATAGAAACTAGATGACATAGTATAAAATTCCGCATGCCAGCCAAACTTATTTGCCATGAGAGTAAACTCCTCTTTGCTACGCCAAATGCCGATTGGTGTTTGGTGGTTACGTAGCATGCCGTCACTATAGTCTTTTTCAGAATAAAAAAAGTGATTGGCACGGTTGCGGTCAGGTAAATTCCCAATATAGATTAAATCGATATTGGAAAATTTTTTCGCGATACCTTCCAATAATGCCTCCGCATCACTGGGTGAAAGATAGGCGAATGCACCATAGCAAAGCAATTTATTGAATCTAGTTGGATTATTCTCAGATTCCATATAAGAAATCGCGTCCATTTCTAAGAAAGTATGCGTGGGAGCTGACATGAAGTTAGTTTTTGCAATATCGATAAGGTATGGAGAAAAATCCACACCGAGATAATGGCGAATTTTGTTAAAATAATAGTGAGACAAAGCACCATTACCGCAACCTATATCCAATAAAGAGTCATTAGAAGTGAAACCTAACCCATTTGTTATGGCCTCAACGATCATGTTAATTTGTTGCTCTGTAACAGGAACTCCCCCAACAGTTCGACTAACCTGTCCCCAAAAATCATCAGCAGCGCAAGTTTTAGGATGTTCTTTGTGAAGGTAGTCTGGATTGTTGAGGTTTTTGAGGTTTTTCATAGATTGAGACCTTTGCGTTACAACAGGTAGAGGAGGTGGTTTTGGGGAGGGCGCTATCCCCAAGAAGTTATACCTCCAATTTACTTTTAGGAAAGAAGCTGCAGTCATGAATTAACATTTTTTTGATCATGCTAGGCTCATTAAACATTAGTAGATCTATAATTGATAATCCAGGAATAAAGCGCGGTCTATTTGATTGCAGATACGGATAAAGGTGGGGTTTTAAAAAGAGCAGGTCAATGCCGTTTTTTTTATATTTTTCTTCATCAAATATTTCAACTCCACCTGGGGGGTTGATGTACACAGTGCCACCTAATGCTTTTGATATACTAAGAGCCCAATCCCCAGGTTCCTCGATAATGCTCCTGTCAAATTCGATACAAGAGGCGAGTTCACTATTAATATTGATACCAATATATTCACATATCCTCTTGATCGAAAGAATCGAAAGTTCCGATAATGAACTCGGTTTTTTTGCAAATATTGATGATAGTAAGGCTATGATTTTATCGTAGTATTCCGCCCTCATTTTTTTGTATACAGTGAGTTGGCCAAATATTTTTTGTTGCCAGTCAATTTCTGAATTTACAAGTATCTTTTTAATCGGAGTGCCAGGTATATGTTTTTGTACTGGCACACTAATATACTGATAGTCTTTGTTGTTTTCGAAATGCAGCACCCGATTTCTATTCATCCAGCTTTTTTTATTGTACTGAACAACATCAAAGAAAACCCATTTGTCAGTATTTGCAATTAGTTGAAAATATCCTATATATGGAAATAGGTAAGGTTGCATAATACCTAATTTCATGAAGAGCGCATCATTAAATGATGGATAACTTTTTTTGTTGTCATTTGTTACCCCCTTACTGTTTCAGCGTTGGTAGTCCATATTTTAAAGCGTCCTAGGTTTGTTCTAGTTTAGAACAAATCCACCATCTTTGGGCTGTGTTTTCGGTTTGAAGCGTGGAATTTTCTCGTTACCTTGCTTTGTTTTGTATGGCATTAACCTGCTCATATTAAAAATCCTTATTTTTCGGGGGGATTACATTACAACCCCAGCCACAAAGGAACTGTTTTATGCTCAGGCACTCCTAAAAAGTAGCGCTTCATTTTTATTATGAAGTATAGCATCGTAATACGGGTGGATTTGCTAAATGATACAGGGTACTTTAGATCTCTAATTCTAGGAGTTTAATTATGAATAAAATTGTTTGTTTGGTTGCCTCTTTGTTGATCACCTTGCCACCGTTGGCATCCGCTCATTCGGATGAGTATCTTGATACTCATCCATCATTGTCGATTCATGGGGGGCAAACTCACATGACCGGGCCTTACCATATGGAGATTGTCACAACAGGCTCCGATGAGATAACCGTTTATATGACCGACCATAGTGGCAACCCTATCGATGTGGAGATCGCTCATGGTTCGGCTATTATTCTCAATGCTGATGAAACGAAAACAACAATAAAGCTGACTCCGGCGGGGGATAACTTCCTTAAAGGCAGTGGCGAGTTCACCCTTACGCAGACAACCCACGTTTGGGTATCTATTAAATTCCCGGATGAGCCTGCCTGGCGCTCAAAATTCGCGCCACTGGCGCCCAGAAAAATTGCGGAAGATGACCCGGCTTTTTCCGGCCAGCCGCCAGCAATGTCTGATCACTCTAAACATATGCCAGCAATGCCTGACCACTCCAATCATTAGCATCAAAGATAAAACATAACGTTGAGAGCTGTTTTTATGAGTAAGAAAGTTAATCGGCAGACATTACTAACACTTTTAGCCGGTGTTCTCCTCCTTATCCCCTCATTCGGTGCGTTTGCCCATGCTCAATATGAACGTTCTGATCCGGGCCGCCGCTCTATTGTTACTCGTCCACCTGAGGTGATAAAAGTCTGGTTTAGTGAGCAACTTGAACCGGCCTATTCAACTATTATTGTTAAAGACGGTGAGGGCAGTTCAGTCACTGAAGAGGCCGCAGCGCTGGATCCTGAAGACAGGAAACTGCTTATTTTAAAGCTGCCGGTTTTGACACCAGGAAAATATACCGTCTTTTATAAGGTGTTGTCGGTTGATGGGCATGTTGTCGATTCAAAATTCAAGTTTAAAGTGAAGCCGTCCAAGCAAATACCTTGATGGACTACCTCAGCTATGTTTTAACCTGGTTCCATGCAGGAGCTGGCCTCATTGTTGTGGGAACGATGATTGTTCTGCTGCTTTTGGGCGATGGAGAAGCTGAATCGATTAAAGACTGGCGCTTTCAATGTCTGCGAATCGGTCTGTATCTTTCAGTGGTTGTCCTTGTAACGGGGGCTCTTCAGCCCTCTTCTCAAGCGATTTTTCTCGAAGAAAACATCCAGGCTGCATTTGATCTAAACGTACTTAAAATCGTGCTTTTTTCAACTCGCTTTGGCACGGTTTGGATGGTTCAAGAATCGATCGCTCTCATCATATTGATAAGTTTTGCTCTGTCCTCCGTTCTGGTGTCGAAATTCGGCAACAGGCGGTATCTGGTTTTTATGGTGGTTATCACCCTGGTGATGCTCTCTGCAGGCACCTTCAAAAGTCATGCAGCGGCTCTTGAACCTATTTGGCCGGGTTTACTCGGAAATAGCCTGCATCTGATCGCTGCGGGGATATGGGCAGGTGGGCTACCCGCTATTTTTTTCCTTCTTCGTTCAGTACGGCGTAATAGCCATGGCCTGGATCCTGCGGTGATTGAGCAAACACTGCGACGCTTTTCTGCTCTTGCAATGGTAATGGTTGTCGTTGTTCTGCTCAGTGGGATACTGATCGGTTCCTTGCAGGTTAGTCGTTGGGGCGAACTGTTCTCAACGCCTTATGGTTATCTTCTGTTAATGAAGCTGATCTTTTTTGCCATGATGCTTTTAACTGCAGCGGCTATTCGTTGGCGTTATCTCTCTAATCTTGAGCTGGGTAAACTAAATTCTGTCAACAGTCTGGTAATCTCCAAATGGGTTGCTCTTGAGATTAGTATCGGGCTTACTCTGCTGGCTGTTGCCAGTGTACTGAAAGAGACAACCCCTGCTGCGCATGAAGAGGTTGTTATCTGGCCGTTTAACTTCCGTTTTTCTATTGAGGCCACCTGGGATGAGAGTTCTGCTATACAGACACAGGTTATTATCGGTTTGTGTCTGCTTGCTAGTGCCATCGTTTTGGCAACCCTTCTTTTCTATAAGAGGCGAAGTGTAAAACAGGCAGCTTTTGTGGGTGTTGTTTTATCCGTAGCGGGTTTGGTAGTCGGGTTGCCCCCATTAAGCGTAGAGGCTTATCCGGATACCTATCGAAATTCGACAGTACCCTATCTCGCCGTTTCCATTGAAAATGGAGAAGCGCTTTTTCGTGAGCACTGTGTGATTTGTCATGGTGAAGGTGGGCGGGGTGATGGCATTCTGGCAAAAACACTTTCCACCTCTCCTGCTAATCTAACGGAGCCCCATACCGCGCTCCATACTGTTGGGGATATGTATTGGTGGTTAACGCATGGTATGGGTGATGATAAAGCCATGCCTTCATTTGCTGAAAAATTTGATGAAGATGAGATGTGGGATATTATCAACTACCTGCGTGCTTTTTCAGAGGGTTTTTCAGGGCGACTGCTGATGCCAACTATCGCGCCTGAACTACCATTTTTAGGTGCCCCCGATTTTTATTACTCAACTTCCAGGCACAGTGGCAACCTGAAGGATCTTAGAGAGGAAAAAGCAATACTGTTGGTCTTTTTTTCGTGGCCGCAAAGCCGTGATCGGCTGATTGCTTTAAAAAAGAGTTATGATCTGATTTCCGGAAATGATGCCGAGATTATCGCTATCGCAATGAGAGGCGCAGAAACGGTGCCAGAAGAGCTAATTAACCAATCACCGTTTCCGATCATTACGGAAGAGACGTACCCTATTACCCGTACATTTGCCCAATACCGTCGTACGTTTGAATACAGTGGTGATCTTGATGACAAAGATCTACCGATGCATATGGAGTTTACCCTTGATCGCTTTGGCTATCTGCGATCACGCTGGATTCCAGAACAAACCCCTGGTACATGGGATGCCCCTTTCTTTCTTGCCCAACAATTTGCTGAGCTGGCGGAGGAGGATGGAGTATTGCCTCCACCTGATGAGCATATCCATTGATCCTGTTTGAACCTGGAAGCTGCAATTAAATAGAGCAAAAAGTTGTACAGGTTTTCGCAATTTAAGCGGCCTCAGCTTGGGCTTGCGTTGACCAAAGCTGGTGCTTATTATTGTTAGGCTCAATTTTTCTGGAAAACTCAGTTGGGAGGGCAGCGCATATAGATGTAGCACCAATAAGCGCAATAAAATAATAAAACAGTATTTTTATGCAGTGGGGGGATTATGAAATTTACAGTGCTCAGCACAATGGCCGCAGCGGTGGTAATGATCGCTATATCGCAAGTCTCTTATGCGACTGATGTTTTTCGAATGGAGGGTTTCGGGCCAATCTCCCGCGCCATGGGTGGAACGGCAACGGCTTATGATGTTGGTGGCGCTGGCATGATGACCAATCCGGCAACCCTGTCATTGATGGCTCCTGGGGCTGAATTTCAGCTGTGGCTGGATGTGGTGATTCCAGATATTGCTGTAGAAAATCTCTCAACCAAAGAAAATGCATCAAGCGATGATCATTCCAACAATCGTAGCCCCTACCTGGCCCCGCAAATGGCCTATACATACCAATCAGGGTCCCTGACATTCGGAGCCGGTATTTTTGCGCCGAGTGGATTGGGATCGGAATACGGTAGTAACAGTTTTCTTTCCCGTGCCACTGGCGGTATCGATACGGGGTTAGAAAATTCAAGCCGCTTATTCGTGTTGAATATCCCCTTTACCTTGAGTTACAGGGTTAACGATAGGCTGACAGTGGGCATGGGCGTTGAGGCTGTGTGGCAGGGTATGAATCTAGAAATGTTACTTGGCGCGGATCAGGTGGGCTCATTGATCGGCGCAGGTCGAGTGAACGGGAGCCTGGTGCCTGTGCTGGGTGGTTTCCCCGATCTGCGCGGTGCCCATTTTGGCCTGAGCAAGAATGAGCCGCTGCCCAGTGGTATTGAAGCATGGGGTTTTGGTGGTCGGGTGGGGCTGACCTACAGGGTGTCTAACGATACAGTTTTAGGGGCTGCCTATACCATGGAAAGTATCATGGAGGATATGAAGGGGCGAGCATCGCTCACAGTAGTTGATGGCGCGTTGGGGAATGTTGGCCTAAGGGGCGATATAAAACTGCGTGATTTTCGAATGCCGGCTCACGCTGAGCTGGGTTTGAGCCACCATTTCAACGATCACTGGATGGTTTCAGCTGATGTTTCACATGTATTTTGGAAGCATGCTATTAAAGATCTTGATGTTGGTTTCAAGTCTGATGGGGGAGGTGACATTAATATTTTGCTTCCGCAAAATTACAGGAATCAAACTATCGGGTCTATAGGGGTGGCCTATCGTACCGGTAACTGGGCCCTGCGAGCAGGTGGCCGTATTGCTACCCAGGCGCTGCGTTCGGACAAGTTGTTGGGAGTCATTCCTGCGATCCCCAAGAAACATCTTTCAATGGGGTTATCTTACGATTTTTCAAAGAGCAATAGCTTTCATTTCGCGTATTCGCACGCTTTTGAGGAGTCTATGGATAACTCAAGTTTACCCAATACCTCAGAACCGATTAGGGTATCGCATTCTCAGGACAACCTTCTCTTCGCTTATAGCCACAGATTCTGATAAAAAACAGCCCTGCTGCTTCAATTAAAATGGGTATCCCCTGCTGCTGTATGCAGGTTTTCTAATGAATTCAGGGAGCCTTCACTTGCTTTTTAGGCTGGATTTTCAAAGAGTATTGCGGTATAGGTGGTCAGTTCTAACTGAGAAAGATGGGGGCATAGATTGCCTTTCCATAAGGATCAATATGCCAAGAGGCAAAACGTAGACTATTTGTTTCAACAATAAAACCTATAAGGGAGATGACGTAATGACAACTGTAACCGAGGAGTTAGCAAAAGCGATATCAGAGATTAAACCTGCCCTGGTGGCTACAGCGGGTAAAGATAGCGGCCCCAACGTATCAGCGAAAGGTTCGTTTCGTGTACTTGATGATCAGCACTTGGTTTTTGCCGATATTATGTCTCCGCGAACCGTGGCGAATCTGAAAGAAAATCCGCTTATTTCAGTAATGGGCCTGAATCCCGAGACAAGGAAAGGTTGGCGAGTGTGGGGGAAAGCAGAAATAACCACCTCTGGTGAGCTGTTTGAAAAATTCAGTGAGGAATATGCTGATAAAGGGAAAGTGAATCATGTGATTAAGATTCTTGTGAAGGATGGACTTGTATTTTAGCCCGGGTAATTCATAAATTATGCGCAATATTTATCTGAATTTATGAGATATTCTAGTTAGTAAAACAGGCCAAAACGATATTTTTTTATGGTGTCAGTGGGGTAGGGGGAAGCCTGTTCAGACTGATTTTTCCTGCCTCATAATTCCGGCAGTTTTTGCTTAGTGGAGCGAGTCTGTTGAGAGTTCTTTTGGCCCCCATGGATGGCGTTGTCGATCACACCATGCGTGCTCTGCTGTGCCAGGTTGGTAGCATTGATCGCTGCGTCACCGAATTTATTCGAGTCACAAACAGGTTGTTACCCAGCCGGGTATTTTATCGCTACTCCCCTGAGCTAAAGCACAATGGGCTCACTCACTGTGGTGTGCCGGTTTATATCCAGTTACTGGGTAGTAACCCGCAGATGCTGGCGGAAAACGCCCTTTTAGCGGCGCAACTGGGTGCCCCCGGAATTGACCTGAATTTTGGCTGCCCGGCCAAGAGTGTTAATCGTAATGATGGGGGCTCGGTACTGCTGCAAGACCCTGGCCGGGTTTTTGATATTGTCCAGGCTGTGCGTGAAGCGGTGCCTTGTAAAACTCCAGTTACGGCCAAGATCCGTCTAGGCTTTAATGATAGCAGCCAATTTCATGAAAACGTGAACGCTGTTGTTGATGCGGGAGCGGATGAACTGGTCATTCATGCTCGTACCCGGCGCGATGGGTACAAGCCCCCGGCGTATTGGCAGCAGATTGCTCAAGTCAGCGTTGATTGTCCAATACCGATTATTGCCAATGGTGAGATCTGGAGCGTTGATGATTACCAACGTTGCATTGAGCAAAGTGGTTGTCAGGATGTCATGCTGGGTCGTGGTTTATTGGCCTGTCCTAACCTGTCGCATCAAATCAAGGCTCGATATCGTGGTGAGTTTTGCTCTGCCCTGAAATGGCCAGAGGTTTGCCAATTGCTAGGTAGTGCTTTTTTCAATACACTCGAACAGTATGACACCAAGCACGTAGGGGGGCGTGTCAAACAGTGGTTGGTTTATCTGAAACGCCAATATCCTGAGGCGATCGAGCTGTTTGAGGCGATAAAGCGGCACAATGATCCA
>JQIA01001262.1_pt1 | contig 13615 bp, 9 predicted proteins | sample 811431 | NCBI WGS metagenome assembly JQIA01 (sample SAMN02998118, study PRJNA258478) | marine sediment metagenome | biome: marine; feature: seafloor; material: sediment; isolation source: oil-polluted sediment collected from 3 locations (0.5 km, 0.7 km and 0.9 km)... | place: USA: Gulf of Mexico ... | reverse complement strand
TTGAATATTTTTATTAAAATATTTTAACATTCTTTACTATTTCTTTATTTATTTAGGAAAGATGTCTAATTAATGAAAAACAAGGTTATGTACAACTAGCAGAGTATGATGGTGATATTGGTTCACCAAATAAAATAGAAGGTAGTGTTACCATTGAACCTTACACTGTATCTGTTACTTCCCAAACCCCTGAACCTAAAGCTGATCCTGATAATCCTGAAGCTACTAAATTTCCTATGGTATCTGTTGGCATGTATGAAGGTAACCCAAACAATAATATAAGTGATGGTAAAGAATTTTGGGCTAAAGTTACATATCGTTCAGAATGGAGTAAAAGCAAACAAGGTACAAAACCTGTTCCTATTATTGGAGATAAGCCAGCAGTTATTGATTCTATTTCTTATAAAGCTCCAAATAATGATACAACATATAAGGCATCTATAGAAGGTATATATTCAAATGATGATGGTATAATTAATATGTTTGACTTTATGGGATGGTTATCTAGAGTAGAAGATTCCTTACAATATCAACTTTCTGTAACCGCTGATAAGAATTTTACTTTACCATTAGCGTTTATTGATAGTATTACACCTAATCCAGCATTACTTGGATCAGATATTTCATTTAAAGGATATGGTACATATGGAACTAATCCAAGTCCTCCAATAACCAATGCCGTATGGAGAACAAATCGCTCTGAAGAACCTTTACATACTTGCGAAAAAACACCTGAGTGTAATTTTGTTTACAATGATCTAGATTTTGGTCAGCATTTAATTAGTTTTTCCGTAGTAGCAATGGATACTATTGCATCTGTTACTAATGAGAAAAATAGTAGTTATGTTTTGAAAATAAATACGCCACCACTAGCATCAATCATTTCTATAAAAAGTACTGGTAAAAAAGGTGATATAGTTAAATCTGTTAAGTGGGATGATAATGAAGGACATGATCCAATTACATTTGTTGGTCAAGTAACAGATTTAGACGGTTTCATTACAGAATATGAATGGAAGTCAAAATTAGAAGGTAACACACCACTGGGAAGTGAAAAATCTTTTTCTTATAATTCCTTAACAAAATTTGGAATACATACTATTACTTTCCGTGCTAAAGATAATAATGGTAAGTGGTCAAATATAGTAGAAAAAAAAATAGAACTTATAAAACCACCTGTTTTGTTAGTTCATGGATTTTTAGGAAGCCCAGAAGGTTGGAAATGGCAAGAAGGTGAGAAAGTTAATGGTTATACAATTCATCGTTTAGGTATTGAACCATATAATAAAAGGTTTTCTTATGGAGCCGAAAAAATATCTGAAAAGATAAAAGAATTAACAACGCAATATGGTATTCCAAAAATTAATCTTGTTGTACATTCTATGGGTGGACTCAATTCACGTTGGTATATCCAAAATCATGGTTTTAGAAATGATGTTAATAAACTTGTTATGTTAGGAACACCTAATCATGGCTCTATGTTGACTACTTTATTAAGGCCAATGTCAAGTGGTAAACATGATCCTATTGGTTTTTTTGCTAGCCTAATGGGAGCCGATTTCTTCTTGAAGAATTTGATTAAAATAGGAGTAGAAGTAATAGGAGGTGCGGTAGGAGGTTCTGCTGCTATTGATCTTAGCCCCCAAAGTTCCGCATTAATAGCTTTAAATGGTAATAAGAAAGATGAAGGATATACAGGAAATGAACCTCTTGATAATATCAGTACGGTATATGGTAATAAAGTACCTTACTTTAATATCAAAGGTAATAGCTGGCCAGGATTAAATCATTATCATGTAACAGAGAATATTGTTGTTCCTTCAATTTCTTTTTATACTGATATTGCTGTACATGAAGATAGCCTTTATTTAGATGGTATTCCTATGGCAGAAGTTGATGGAATTAACCATATGGGATTAACTGAAGACAAAGAACCTCTTAAAAAAGCTCTTGAATACCTTGGCTCACCAGTTAATAATACAAAGCGTGGAATCAGAAAAGCTGATAGAAAAACTAGAGAAAAAGTAAATATATCTGAAATATCAGTTGGTCACATGATATATGCTCCAGAAAATGGCGACTCACCAACCATTAATACTGGAGAATCAATAGAACAACCATTTGAAGTTGATGCCACTATTAATAATCTACATGTTATGTTAATGGTTACTTCTGAAAACAAACCATCTCTATATTTGATGTCTCCAAATGGAGAAATTATTAACGCAAATACCACATTATCAAACGTAACCTACGAAAATGATAATTCTATAGGCACTACTTACCACATCAACGATATAGCAGAACCCGGTACTTGGACAGCTATCATTGAATCAACCAGTACTGAATCTACGCAATATACCTTACTCGTAACTGGTGAAACCAACTTCTGGGTCGGTATAGAAGAAGGAACTCAAGTTAAACCTGGTGAACCTTTCAAAATAGCAGCTTACGCTCAAAAAGATGGTAATCCAATCTCAGGATTAAGTGTAACTGCAACATTAATTAATACCTTAGATGAAGGTGAAAGAATCGGTAAATATGGAACTGAACTACGCAGTATTGACCCTATAGAAGTAACTCTTAATGATATTGGTAACGGTAATTATGAACTATCCTATGGTGATACTAATGCTCCCGGAGCTTATCAAGTATTTATAACTGCAACCGATGGTGAAGGTAATTCACGGACAGCTTTTACTACATTCTTCATAGAATATGATTTTGAACTAGCTATCCAAAGTGATGATATTACATTTCCAAATGAGCCTCCTGAACATAATGAAATTATTGAAGTTTCAGCTACTATTCACAATGAAAGTGGCCTTGAAACCAAAGGAGTAGAAATATGGTTCTCTGATGGCAAACTCAACGAAGATGGAAATATATTTGCCAAGGAAACTATAGAAACAATTGCAACCGGTGGTAGTGAAACCATTTCAGTACCTTGGTTAGCAACTGCTGGAGAACATGAAATTGTTGTTATTGTTAGCCCGATGAATACCTTCATTGAAACCAAATTGGAGAACAATACTGCCAGCAAAACAATTCAGGTAAATAACAATCCACCAATTGCTGATGCAGGAATAGGTCAAACAGCACGTTCTGATAGTCATGTATTCCTTGATGGTAGCGGTTCAACCGATGAATATGAAATAGAACGCTATGAATGGGATATAGACACCAATGTTGATTCAGATAATGATGGTATTGCAAACAATGATATTGATTTAACTGGAGTTCGTCCATTTATTCAAGCTGGAACTTATACAACAAACGAATATAATGTAAAACTCACAGTATTTGACACTGCAAATCAAAGTGCTTCTGATACTTTAACGGTAAAACTAACTGATGAGTATGACTTAGAACCACCAGTAGCAAGTGCAAATTTAGAGCAAATACCGGGTCAATCAACAATTTACCTAGACGGTTCAAATTCAACTGACAACTTTGGTATAGCAGCTTACATTTGGGATATTGATATTAATGTTGATTCAGATGGTGATGGACTTCCTGATAATGATGTTGACTTAGTTGGTAAAAAAGTAGCATTACCAGATGGATATGCAGACAAAACTGTTACTGTTAAACTCAACGTTGCAGATGTAGCTGGAAACGATACTTCTTTTGACATTCTTACTATCAATCCAGATGAACAAGAACCAATTGTTATTGAAGAAGGACCTTATCGTGCTTATGGATATTTAAGAGACCCAGTACGTAATCCAATTCCTAATGCCAAGATACAAATAGGCAATAAAACTACAACCACAGATGCAGATGGTAAATGGGAAATTGAAGGTCTAAATGAAGCTGAATATATCCTGAAAGCCAGTAAAGATGGTTATCAAATCAAAGATAAAACAATTACCATTGGTGAAAATAGGGAAAAAATAGGAATTGAAGCTAGATCAGTTCTAAATATAGATATTATTCCATTCACTAAAAATAGCAGTAGCACTGGTATAACTTATCTGAAAGGATTAAACACTGACCAAATGTTAGCTCAAGGGCAAAATATAGTTTATCTTGCTACAGTAACCAATAATGGTGATAAAGCAGCCAAAGAAGTAACTATTACTGAAATTTTACCAGAAGGCTCTGAACTTGTATCTATTGAAACATTAACCGGTGGTTATTGCAATGCAGATTCTTGTACAGTATCAGAATTACCAATAGGTGCATCTGCTACATTTAAAGCTGAGGTTAAAAATACCCAAGATTTATTATTACTTAACACTCTTCAAGTCAGTTCAAATGAATATCCATTGGATGCTCAAATTACTGAAACAGAAATTAAATCCTATTTGTCAGTATCTATTAGTGATTATCCTGATCCAGTAGAAATGCTACAACCAGTAAATTACACAATAGATGTTGAATTAAACAAATATGCTACTGTTAAAGCAACTGGAATTGAACTAACCATAACATTATCACCTGGTCTCGAATTAAAGCCTATAGATAATGAAAATGGTAGTTGCGATATTAGTAAGCAACCAGTAGTAACTTGCACTATTAATGACTTAGAAATTGGTAGTAAAGTTACCTTTGAAATTGACGCTATACTAAAAGATGCTGGATTGTTATTACTTACTAATCAAGTAGATGTGAAATCTAACGAATATTCGGTTCATGCCTTTATAGAACGAACTGAAATACTTGTTCCAGAAGATATAGAAGTTGATATAGCTTTAGTAGTTGATGCAACTGGTAGTATGCGACAAGAAATCAATGGTATTCGTAAAGGTTTAAAGGATGTTATCCATGACAAAGTTAATTCTGGTTCTACACTAACTACTTTAGTAATTTTCCGAGACCATGTTAAAGTTAAAGCTTTTACCAGTGATATAAATGTGTTACTAGAAGCTGTTGAAAATTTAAATGTTTGGGGAGGCGGAACTTGCCCTGAAGCTTCCATAGAAGCCTTAGATAAAGTAATCAAACATGTTAAACATAAAGGTACAATATATTTTGTAACTGATGCTTCACCATATGCTGATGCTGATATAGATGGTATGCTTGAACGTCTTAAAGCAAAAAATATTGAATTTACATCAGTTATTACTGGAGACTGTTCCAATAGCGATAGTTGGAATCTTCCAGAGTAAAAGTATAGCTAATTAGTGAAATGTTGTTTATTTCGCCAAGTGAGTTTTTTAGACCTGACAGGTTTTAAAAACCTGTCAGGTCTGAAGTTATTACAACTTTATCCCCATATAATTCTAATCAGTATCTAAAATATGAAAAAATATTATTTAATTAGTATTTTATTAACAATTTTATTGACTATTTCAATACCAAATTTTGCTGATGAAATATCTTTCTCAATTTTCTGTGAAATATCCACTACAACTTGTCCAATTTTTGATAAAAATGACCCAGATTTTGAAACTCAAATTAGCAATTATACCTATAACACAATGATATCTAGTTTTGGTAGACCAACAATTACCAGTGTTGTTCCCATCAAAGTTCCCCGTGGCAGCACAGTAGATTTATTGATTAACGGCCAAAATGCTAATTTTGCTAAATTCAGCAACATAATTATAGATGATAAAATTACAGTAAATGATGGTGGTGGCTTAATATCAGATAATCAAATGATAGTAAATGTCACTATTTCACCTAAAGCTAGGATAGGTTTCTATGATATTGAAATTATTTCATCAAATGGTGAGAGTGCTATTGGTAAAAATGTGCTGCAAATAATTAAAGCATCAGGAAACCCTGAAATAGTGAGTATTACTCCAACTGTTATACCAAAAGCTTCAACTGATCTTGATATTCTAATATATGGACTAAATACCAATTTTGATGATAGTTCAATTATTGATTTCAATGATGCTGGTATTAATACTGAAATTCAAGAAATTTATAGTTCTAACTTCATATCCGCTTTGATTAATGTTGATGAAAATGCTTATTCGGGTATTCATAATATTACCGTAGAAACAAATGATGAAATTGCTAAAAATATTCAATTAGGGATATTACAAATAGTACAGAAAGATAGTTCTAAAACCTTTGAAATCATAGATTTTGAAGATGAATTAATAGAAAATATAGAATCAGATACAACGACAGATAGCAATGGTGTAAATTTAGAGGAAAATCAGGATAATAATATAATTTTGAAAGAAGAGCATGATGATGAAATAAGTTCAGAAGAAGAATATACTGATGATACAAATTTAGAAGAACCTCATGAAAATGATGCAAGTTCAGAAGAAAAACATACTGACAATATAAATTTAGAAGAATTTCATGAGGATGATGCAAGTTCAGAAGAGGAATATACTGACAATATAAATTTAGAAAAATTTCATGAGGATGATGCAAGTTCAGAAGAGGAATATACTGACAATACAAATTTAGAAGAATTTCATGAGGATGATGCAAGTTCAGAAGAATATGGTGGAATTACTGAGGAACATGATGTAATAATAGATAATTTAAAAACTAAAATAACAACTGAATTACCTTTCATAACTAATACTGCTAATGCTCCAAAATGTACTATAACTGATAAAGAAATCAATTTAGTATGCAAATTCAATAATAATGAAACCATAGGAAACCTATCTATAGGTAAAAGAGGTAGTGTTTCTGGTGGTGTTTTAACTGGAATAATGGAAAATCATGGTATGATTTCCATTGACATCGCAAGAAGTGGAATATTAATCGGTGGTATTGTAACTGGATATATCAAAAATGAAGGTATAATGGCTAATTTTGAATTTCGAGGAGCTTCTATTGAAGGGGGATTTTTAGGAGGAAATATTTTTAATAATAGTCCTATCAACGGTCATTTTGAAGATATTTATTTAGAATCTGGTACACATATTATTGGTGGTAAATTAAGTGGATATATTATCGGTAAACCTAAACAAAAAGCTGTTTTAGAAAGCTTAATCATTAATAAAGGCAGTTTTCTTAAAAATGTGATAATTGGTAAAGAAGTAAAAATTATTGGTACAGTCAAAATTGATGAAAGTGTTGAGTATATTCGTTAATATCTAATTATAATTGTAGGATATAAGCTGGGCTTCCCAAAAAGTTTCACCCAGCTAAAAACAACAACTTACCAGCAATCTCTTCCAGCTTAAGATTCAGAATTTAATAATTGCCGAAACTCTCAGGCAGACCTGGCAGGTTTTGAAAACCTACCAGGTATTAAGTATCACATTTTATTGAGCTCCCATTGACTCGATCATTTTATCCAAATACTAATTGTTATACATAAGGCTGAATCTGTTCTATTTTCTTAATATAAGGAGAATGATAAGCATCCCAAAGTTCGATTGCCAGTTGCAAATTCAACCACATTTCAGGAGTAGTTTGAGTAAATTTACCTAGTCTCAATGCCATATCTGCTGTTAAATTACATTTTTCATTAACCAATTGAGTTATTGTGTAACGTGGTACGGCTAATGCTTTAGCCAATTGAGTTTGGGTAATATTTAGTTCTTTTAAAATATCTTCTTTAATAAATTTTCCCGGATGAGTAGGTCTATTTTTTGGGATCATAGTTACATTAAAAAGTTTTGTGTTTGGGATTATTTTAACTAATTGAAATATATTATTAATTGTGAATGGTTAATAGTCAATGATTAATTGTCAATGAAAGTCAAAACCATTAATAATTAACCATTTTTCATTCACAATTAAATTAAGATACTTCTTAAAAAACCGAATACCTATGAACCCTGATTAGCGAAGCGTAATCAGAAAATTTGAAAGGATTAAGCCGGGCTTCCCAAAAAGTTCCGCCCAGCAAAAACAACTACTTATTAGCAATCTCTTCCAGCTTAGTAGCTCGAATAACCTGCCCACCTAACGCAGCTTGTTCAGCAGTTTGACCATACGCAACACTCATCAAAGTACTGTAATAAACAGAAGGCATATTAAACTTAGTGCCATATTTAGCATTGATAGCATCTTGATAAACCTCAGTATTCATCTGACAAACTGGACAAGGAGTTACAATCATATCCGCACCGCTATCATGGGCTGATTCCAAAATATCCTTTACCAAAGCCTGACTCTTTTCTGGTTCTGAGAACATCAAAGCTCCGCCACAGCAGGACACTTTTTTATCATAATCAGGAATTGATTCAGCACCCATTGATTCAATCATCTTATCCAAATACACTGGATTTTCAAACGATTCGCCATCAATACCAAAAGGACGGTTAGTCTGACAGCCAACATAACCTGCTATCTTAATGCCTTCCAACGGTTTCTTGACATGGCTTTTCATTTCCTCAAAACCAATATCTTCAATCAGAACTTCCACCATATGGCGGACTTTCTTCTGACCGTTGAACACCAAGCCAGCTTCCTTCAAAGCTTCATTAGTTTCAGCAAATAGTGCTTTATTATCATTCAAACGGTCATTGGTTTCTCGAGTGGCTAACCAACAAGCAGCACAGGTAGCAACAACATCTTGATTAGGATGATGTTTTTCCGACAGAGCTATATTGCGAGCTGACAGAGCCATCCGCGGCAGTTCACCACCACCAGCATAACCGATAGAAGCGGAACAGCAATTCCAGTCTGGAATTTCATTCAGTTGAATGCCCAATACATCACAGATAGACTGAGTAGAACGCAACTGATTGGAAGAGGAAGCTCCTTTTTGGGAGGAACAACCTGGGTAAAAAGAATATTCTTTAGCCATAATGTTTCCTTAAACTTTAACCTTTTTTGCTGCTTCAATTTCACCGGCTTTTTTCAACATAGCCTGTAAACCTTTGATATCTTTACACCCATGTCCACCAGCAATTTCCATTGGAGCCATGCGTTTGGTTTTTAACATTCCCAAGCCAACTTTTTGCATTTTAAGCGAAGTTTTAACTCCTTCGACAAAACCATTCATAAAATATAGACTTAAGCCCAATTTAAGTTCATTAACCCGACCTTTCTTGGCCAAATTATCCCAGAACTTTTGAGCAAACATCTGAGTCTGTTGATTCTTTGGAACTAAACCCAATCGGCTAGCATAATGAGCCAAACCATGCATAATATGAGTGATCGGCAATTCTCGTGGACAACGAGCGATACAGTTATAACAAGAAGTACACATCCACATGGATTCAGAAGCAAGAACTTCTTCTCGTTTACCAGCTCTAATCATCATAAAGATTTCTTGCGGTGGATGTTCCCAATGTGGACCAAGCGGACAAGAACCAGAGCAAACACCACATTGCATACAGCGTTTCACCCATTCGCCTTCTTCTACATTCGCCTCAACTTCTCGTAAAAAATTATTGCGGTATTTCATAAATTAAACCTTTGTTTTTTGAACAAGATTTAACTGATTTAAAGATTCGCAGGATAAAAACTCACTACAAAAATCAGACGAAGAAATTAATCTTATACTTTCTGATACAAAGTTTTCATCATTTGATACAATCAAGCCACATTGACTTTTTTTAGCTAAAATATATTGCATGGTATCTTCTAAATCTTTGTAATTTGAGTTTTCTATCATTAAATTACAAGTTTGATTAATATCAGCATTTGAAAATTCAACAACATGACAAAAATTATTAATTCTTTGCACTTCTTCTAATGCTTTAACTTTATCTTGCTTGGATACCACATAATAAATAGTAGTAATCAAATCACAGCTTGTAAACAAGTTTAGATTTTGTTTCAAACAATATTCAATACATTTGCTGCTTACTTCATGAAAAATTCTATTCTTATCAGAATAATCAAGCAGAATATTTGCATCCAAAAAAATGTTTTTATACATCTCTATTGGCCTTAATCTCTTGAATAGAATCATCTCCAACTAACCCGGTGGATAATCCTATACCGCTATAAAAATTGCCAAGTTTTTGTTGCTGTTTCAGCTTTTCATAACGTTCTTCTATCAAGTCCTGTATTAAAGCATTTATTGACTTTTTTTCTAAAGTAGCTAATTCATTCAAATGATGTACTACTGTTTGTTCAAATTCAAATCTTGTTTCTTGTATCATCTTAAACCAGTTGTTTAGTTCTATATATATCTTTCTGTTTTAACTAAGCATTTATAGAATCAGAATTTAAATGGATTCATACCAATTTCTTCAATGGTTGCAGCCATATCATTGATGATTTTTGGTACTTTGTGAATGTCGGTGATAGCGATTTCGTAGGTCTGTACTCTTTCTTTTTCCAGATTGAGTTGTTCCAAAGTATCGCCAATTTTTGACATGCGGGAATGAGCCAATTCTGAACCTTTAACAAAGTGACACTGATAGTTTTCACCTTTCTGACAGCCCATCAAAATTATACCATCATAACCACTGTTTAACGCATCACTGATCCAAATCGTGTTTACTGAACCCAGACAACGCACTGGCATAATCCGCACAAATGCACTGTATTCTTGCCGAGTCATTCCAGCCATATCTAATGCTGGGTAAGCATCGTTTTCACAAGCTAATAGTAAAATGCGTGGTTTTTCATCAAATTCATCAGGCATATCAACTGATTTCAGAGCTTGACCAACAGTATCTACCGAATAGTTTTCAAACGAAATAACTCGTACTGGACAAGCACCCATACAAGTACCACAACGGCGACAACGAGCTTCATTAAATAATGGATAGCGTTGTTCGTCTTCGTTGATAGCTCCAAATGGGCATTCTACTGTACAACGTTTACATTGAGTACATCCTTCTTTACGGAAGCTTGGGAAGCTTAAATCACCAGAACGTGGGTGAGCAGCTCGACCGATAGCAGCATTTTCTATCGCTTGGATTGCTTTCAATGCTGCACCAGTGGCATCTTCAGTGGCTTGCACCATGTCCATTGGTCGTCTTACTGGGCCAGCGGAATAGATTCCTGTTCTCTGAGTTTCATATGGGAAGCAAATGAAATGGGAATCAGTGAATCCATTTATCAACTGTGGCATATCCCGACCTTGACGATAATCCAAGTTCAGGACTGATTGCTCTTTGTTAGCAGCAGCCGCATCAGCATTATCATCTTCGTTGGCACAAGTTTCAATGTTCACACCAGAATTAGAAATCATACCAGTAGCTAAAACTACTAAATCTGCTTCTAATTCTACTGCTTCGTTTAGAATCAAATCTTGAAATTTAACGGTAACATTGTCACCCGGAACGACTTCGCTTACTTCACCTTTAGTAAAAGTTATTCCTTTGTCTTGACCGCTACGATAGAAGTCTTCGCCACCAGCACCTGGCATCCGCAAGTCGGTGTATAATACCATTGCATCTACTTCTGGATTGTTATCCTTGAAGTACATGGCTTGCTTTACGCTAGTCAGACAGCAATGTCCAGAACAGTAGGATAAATGACCTTCTTTTTCACTACGTTGGCCTACGCATTGGACAAAAACTACGTTTTCCACTTCTTTACCATCGGATGGACGTTTGATAGCCCCACCATTAGCAGCTTTAGCCAAGGCTTCCAAACCTAATTGATCCACTACGTCAGGAGATTTACCATAGGCAAATTCTGGCAATTGGCTGGCATCATAAGCAGTAAAACCAGTAGCTTGAATGATAGAACCAAAAGTTCCAGATACAGTTTCACCATTAACATTGATGTCAGCAGTAAAACGGCCCGGAGCTCCACTGGTGTTATCTATCGAAGCGTTTAAATGTACATTGATTTTATTATTAGCCTCAACTTGCTTAATTAAATCAATTACTTCTGGCTCTTTTGGGTCGACGAATGGGGATTTGCCTGGAATGCTTTTATACAATTGAGCAGCAGTGCCACCTAAAACTCCTGATTTTTCTACAATAGTAGCTTCGTAACCGGCTTTATTTACTTCTATCGCAGCTTTCAGACCAGTAAAACCACCACCAACTACCAATACATGTGGAGTTCTGCCTTGTTCACCACTAGCAGATGGCACAGTCATAAATTTCACTTCAGCACAGGCCATGCGAATGTAATCGTCAGCCATCTCCTGAGTGGTTTCTTCAATCGCATCATCTTCACTTTCTGGCCGCACCCAAATCACGCCTTCACGCAGGTTTGCCCGTGACATTGCTACACTGTCAAAGCTAAACGCATCGGTTTTAGCCCGCTTGGAACAGGCAGCAATCATGATATGGTCTACTTCACCAGCATCGATATCAGTTTGAATCATGCTTACGCCATCAGCGTTGCACAAGAAGTCATGCTCCTTGACCAGCTTCATTTTGCCATCTTTGGTTGCAGTGCTAGCTAATTGTTTAATATCCAATCTATCAGCAATGCCACAACCTTTGCAAATATAAGCCCCTAATTTTTTGTCTGCCGCCATATTAAGCACCTCCTTCAGTAGTGGAAACTTGATTAACCACTTGAATTGCCCGTAATGCACTAGCAGTAGCACTTTGCACTGCACGATTTACATCTAACGCATCGGATGCACAACCAGCCGCAAACATACTGCCGTTACCAGCATCATTTTCAATGAAACCATGTTCATTTACACTGACATTTATACCCAATTTAGCAAAATCAACGCTAGGTTGCATACCAACCGCCAACACTACTAATTCATGTGGGTTGCTATAACGATTGTAACCTTCAGTATCAACACCATTTAATATTGGATTGTTGGTTTCTTTATCGTTAGTAATATTGGCAACTTTTGATTTAATAAAGCTTACTGTGCTATCAGCTTTAACTTTAGTATATAAATCTTCAAAGCGGTCAATTGCTCTAATATCTATATAATAGATAGTTGATTTACCATCATCGCCATGATGCTCACGCACATAAGTTGTTTGCTTTAAAGTAGCAGTACAGCAAATACGAGAACAATGTTTTAAATGATTTATATCTCTAGAACCAGCACATTGAATAAATGCTATATCTTTAGCTTCTTTATTATCAGAAGGTCGAAGAATCTTACCACCAGTTGGTCCCATTGGGTCCATCATGCGTTCAAATTCTACGCTGGTGATCACGTTTGGATTGCGATCATAGGCATAAGGTTGAATTTTATTGGCATCGTATGGTTGCCATCCAGTCGCCCAGATTATTGCTCCAACGTTAAAAGTTAAATTTTCCTCTTGCATATCCAAATCAACGGCATCATATTTGCAGGCATCTTTGACTTTGTTAGCATCGTCAGTACCGATAAGAGCTGGATCAATGACATAACGTTGTGGATAAGCCATAAAGAAAGGCAAATAAGCACCTTTACGTTTATTTAAACCGTAATTATGCTCATTAGCAAATTCCGTTTCAGTAGCATCACTACAAGCACCGCAGGCTGTACAATTATTATTGACATAACGCGGAGCTGTTTTTATATTTACGTTATAATTACCAGTATCGCCAGTAACTTCAGTAACTTCAGCCATAGTGATAATACGGACTTTCTTGTTAGCCTTAATTCGACGTAAATTAATTTCCATGCCACAAGTTGGATAACACATCTTTGGAAAGTATTTATACAACTTGGATACTCGTCCACCAAGTGATGGATTTTTCTCAAGAAGTATTACATCTTTGCCACATTCAGCAGCTTCTAGCGCGGCACTCATACCGCTAATTCCCCCACCCACGACTAGTATAGTCTGGTTGGTAGCAATGACATCAGTCATGCGTTTCCTCCAAATTTGATTGGGAACTCTGAAAGATAGTA
>JQIA01001261.1_pt1 | contig 13616 bp, 10 predicted proteins | sample 811431 | NCBI WGS metagenome assembly JQIA01 (sample SAMN02998118, study PRJNA258478) | marine sediment metagenome | biome: marine; feature: seafloor; material: sediment; isolation source: oil-polluted sediment collected from 3 locations (0.5 km, 0.7 km and 0.9 km)... | place: USA: Gulf of Mexico ... | reverse complement strand
AAAATAATGAAGAAAAATAAGGGTGTAAAATGTCTGTTAAAGAAATAGAAAAAAACTGGGATCTTGTGGTCATTGGTGGTGGTATAACTGGTGCAGGAATTTTAAGAGAGGCTGTCAGAAACGGATTGAAGACGCTTCTTGTTGAACAGAAGGATTTTGCATGGGGAACTTCAAGCCGTTCATCAAAACTGGTTCACGGAGGATTGCGATATCTTAAAGAGGGTCGTCTGATGCTTACCAGAGAATCGGTAAAAGAAAGAGAAAGACTTTTAAAAGAAGCTCAAGGCCTGGTTGAACCACTTGATTTCATGCTCCCAATATTTTCAGATAAAGGGCCCGGCAGATGGATGATGGAAGCCGGGCTTTCAATATATGATGTGATTGCAGGGAAATGGAGACATAAATTTTATAAAAAAGAGCAGTTTTGTCAAAAAGTTCCGATTGTTGATGAAAAAGGCCTGTTAGGTGGTTTTTTATTCATGGATGCGCAGGTTGATGATGCCCGTCTTGTATTAAGACTTATTAATGAAGCTGAAGAATCGGGCGGATTTGCAGCTAATTATACACGTGCTACGAAGATTATTCGTGAAAATAACGGAAACGTCACTGGGGTCTTACTCGAAGATTCTGAAAGTGCTGAAAAGATAGAGATAAAGACCTGTGCAATTATCAATGCAACAGGTGTCTGGGCTGAAACACTCCATATTTCTCCGGAAAAAGGAAAACACATCCGGCCTTTAAGGGGAAGTCACCTGATTTTCCCATCTGAAATAGTTCCAATAACAAGTCCGGTTAGTTTTTTTAACCCGGAAGACAATAGACCTTTATTCGTGATCCCATGGGAAGGTGCCGTTCTTGCCGGTACCACAGATATAGATCACCAGGGTGATTTATCAGATGAACCATTTATTTCAAAAAAGGAAGCTGATTATATTATCAGCTCAATGAAATCAGCTTTTCCAAAGCTGAAAATATCTTTATCAGACTGTATTTCAACGATAGCTGGAGTGCGACCGGTTCTAAGTGAGGGAAAACTTGATCCATCTAAAGAATCGCGTGAACATGTGGTCTGGGTAGATAAAGGGCTTATTACTGTTACCGGAGGTAAACTGACAACATTCAGAGCTCTTGCCTGGGACACATTGAAAGCAGCAAAACCATTCTTAGGCGATATTATTCTAACTGGTAGGGACGAGCCTGTTTTTAACAAAGTAAACCCTAGTGGTAAGACGGGAAAAGTTTTAACAACACCTCAACTTAAAAGACTGATAGGAAGATATGGTGCTCATGCTGAAAAGATTATTAATGATTCAGATGAATCTGATTTAGAGGAAATCCCTGGAACCAGAACACTATGGGCAGAAATTGTATATGCCGCCACCAATGAGAAAATCAGACACCTTGAAGATCTTTTATTACGACGTGTTCGAGTCGGTCTTTTAATGGAAAACGGAGGAAAAGAAATTCTTTCGAGGGTTCAGCAGTTATGCCAGCCAGTTTTAGACTGGGATGATACAAAGTGGGAACTTGAAATTGAAGTATATATAAATTTTTGTGCTAAGTACTATTCTGTCCCCTCATAATTGGGGGACAGGTTGTACTAAACTGTACTATTGTAATTGTTTGTTGTTTTATAGCGATAACAGACCGTTTGGTCCGATCTTAATAAAATTAAAATTATATTAATTCTTCTCGGTAAAACGAAATTTCTTTTGACACAAAAGTAATTGTTCTTTATGTTGTTTTTATCATACATTAGTGTATTTGTAAAAAAGAGATATCCCTTTACCAGGTAGTTTTAAGGCTTTTTTTATTATTCAGAATTACCTGGGGAAATAATATAAATTTTAATAAGTGTCCGTTTAAATAAAATTTCATCGGATACTCATATTATATCGGTGAACTTTTGAAAAAATGTTTTATTAAAACAACCCTTTTTTTTGTGGCCATTTTTATTCTCCTTTCAATTATTCCAGAACAAATCAATTGGTTACTGAAAACTACAACTTTCTATACAGAAAGTTTATTAACTTTTATTACCAGTCTTTTTGATTGTTTTATTCCCTGGCTGAAAATAACCAGAATACATATTTTAATTGTTTTGATTCTTTTAGTCATGTCTCTGCCAGTTTATTTATTCAGCAGAGCAATGATGCTAAGGAAAAGTAAAAAGACTGTTCCTGCCGTTGATAAGAAAGAAGAAGATGTTTTTGAGGAGCAGGATTATGTTGAGACGAATGATGCGTTGGATTTTTCTAAAGGCATGGACTATAACCGGGAAGTTGTTGTTAAGTTTTTTTTGAAAATATACAAGTTACAGCTCGGAGCGATGAAGACGGCACCAGCGAAGTACAGATTTATTGATACAATTAATGTCTGGCCAAACCGGGTTTATGAGCTAAGCGTTATGGCGGACGATGAATGGGTATCAAGGCGTCTTACAATTGGTCCGATTGGTGATGATGGTGTAAGCAAAAGTGTCTGCTTTTTTGTGATTTATGATGATCACCTGGTTGTTAAAATTCCTTCCGACCCAATTGAAACTTTTGAAGAATATTTGTCTCTTATAGAGGCTGACATGGTTGTCGCGAAACGACTCTCGCCGAAAGTATGTATTATTCCGAAAGTTTCAGTGATTATTGGCAGGTTGTTTTTAGATTCTGACACTTCAGGAGAATATTCACAAAAGAAAGAAAAGGAATATATTGAAAGACTTCATACAAATGTACAGCTTCAGGAATACCTGAAGATTGGCAATACTTTTGTATTTTTTATGGATTTATCAAAATTCTACTTTTTAAGTAATGTCGTTAAAGAAATGCATGATATGGACAATCTTCTGCCTTCTGAAATCTTAAACCATCCGGATATAATCTGGGATGAACATGCCTTTGAGGGACGTTACGGTAAAAATTATTCTCATGTCGGATACGAAATGAGGAATATCTATGATGAGTATGAAAGAGAAATCAGTCGGCTGCTAATTCAATACGGTGTGGCATCTGCTTTACCGACTTATAACATGAAGACATGGTTTTTGATTCACCTTTCAGGAAGGGGGAAAATTGAACCAGATGGAAATTTTTCAGAAGGATTTATTGAAGATTTAAATTCACTTTCCCGTGAGTCGATGATTGATAATCGAATGTCAATTGAAAGTTATCGTTCAGCAGCTAGAGAATATATTTCAAAAAGAGCTATCGCTAAACATAAACCTGAAATCAGTAGTCTCATTACCAGTATCATTGCTCTATTAATATGGTTAGGAAAAAAACGGATAGCTTTGAGAGATTTAAAACCCGATAATCTTCTTATTGCCGGTGATCCGGCTCAATACCCTCAGTTTTTACGAAAAGTTGATCAATATTCAATTGGTTTTATTGACCTTGAAACAGCTGTTGATTACAGATCTGATGACATCGAAGCTATTAAACAGCCTCAATTGGGGGGGACACCAAAATATGCAACCCCGGGGCATTTATTCCCGAATGAGCTGATTATAGGTGTATTTGGTGACTTAAAGAAAAATCTTCACCTGCAGGACTGGCATGCTTCAGTAGCGATGATTTTCAGAATTATAACAGGTGGTACGTTGTTTGAAAAAACAGCAACACTTCTGCCTGAGATTAAAAGAATTCTTGAGTCACCTGTTAATGACAGTGAGCAGCTACTATCAATGACAGAATATGTAAGCAGGCTGTTTTGGAAGAGTGCCTTTGATGAATTTAATGAAAAAATTATAAAGAATAGAAATATCTTAGATGTAGTAACCACCATTATCCTTGAAAAAGACAAAGTGGTTATACTTAAAGAGATGTTGAAAGAACGTAAAAGTCTTGCAAAGGTATTGCTTAGCACTATAAATTCCCAGACTTTTTTTAAGAGTAAAAGTAATCGGGAGAAGATATATAATGCCTCAGTTCGACAAATATCAGCTATGCGGGAAAAATGTAAAAAAGGTATAGCGAATCCCGATGATCTTATTGCTGTTTTAAAATTTTTTAGAGAAATTGAATTTTTAAAAACAGAGCTGGATCAACGACAGATCAGATTGGATTATCTAAAATCAGCTCAAACTGAAATTCCTGTTGCAACAATTATGGAAATCATGTTTAATATAGTGTTCACGGCTATGTATACGGCAGTTTGGGGGAGTATATCTGATGAAGATGAAGAAACAATTGAAACAACAAGTAATGCTTCATATGATGCTACGATATAATTTGATCGATAATGGAGAGGGTGTATGCCTACAATAACTTTGAAATTTAAGGATAGTGCAATAAAAGCGTATTCGTTACCAAAAGATGGAACGTTTAATATTGGACGCCGCGAACGTAATGATATCGTTATTGCAAATCTTACCGTCTCAGGAAGTCATGCCAGAATTGACAGTACAGATGATGGATATCTGCTAACAGATCTAAAAAGTAAGAACGGTCTTTTTGTAAATGATGAAGATTTTATTGCTGGATATCTGAATGATGGTGATGTCATCAGTATTGGTAAACATACCCTGGTTTTTTCTCTCGATAGTGATGATGTAAGTGAACAGGTTGAAAATGGTATGGACGAAACAATGGTGATGAGTAATATCGCCAGTAAAAATATTATCAATGAACTGTCTCAGAAGAAAGGAACCAAACGTCTGGGATGTTTAACATTTGTTGAGGGGGGGGATGGAACTATTGAACTCTCTAAACGGGTTACTAAAATTGGTAAAGACCCATCTAATGATATTATCATTTATGGATTCATGGTTGGTAGAACAGTTGCTACAATCAGTGAAACGCCAAAGGGCTATATGGTTACCCCAATTGGTGGATTTACAAAGGTTAAAGTAAATAATAAGATTGTTAAAAGACCACAAATTCTTGAGGAATTTGATTCTATTAAAATTGGTTCTGTAGAATTACAGTTTTATATAAAGTGATTTTTACATTTTGATTTTGTCAGGCTGGGTTAAACTGAAATATAAATACATTATATTCTTTTCTTTATTCTCTGTTTTTCTTTGTTCTGGAGAGACAATAGCAGGAGAAAGAAGAATATTCAGGGTTGCTTCATATAATGTTGAAAATCTTTTCGACCTAAATAACGATGGAACAGAATATCCAGAGTACATACCTGGCTCTAAATATTCATGGAATGAAAAAGTTGCGGCCAAAAAATATTCAAATATTTCAAAAGTCCTTGCAGATATAGATGCTGATATTATAGCGTTGCAAGAGATTGAAAACAATATTGCATTATATGAACTTATAAAATTATTAAAACGTAAAGGTTCAGAATACCCATTCTGGGCGATTGCAGATAACAAAAAATCAGCTGTTAAATGTGCACTGATTTCAAAATTCAGGCTAAATGACTCTGCAGAGATACGCTCAGCCCATATGGGTCGTTCAATTTTAAAAGTAACGATAGATATTTCGGGCAATGAATTGGTGATTTATTCTAATCACTGGCCTTCAAAAAAAAGCTCAGAAAGATCAAGACTCATATATGCGAAGGCTTTGAAAGCTGATATTAAAAAACTCCCTCTTGGGACTGAATATATTATAACTGGAGATTTTAATTCTGATTATAATGAATTTATAACATTTGAAAAAAATAGAAAACTAAATGATACAGCCGGTAAGACTGGGATTAATCACATATTAAAAACAACAACAGGGTCAAAGAGTGTTGACCTAAAAATGATAGAAAGCTCTGAGTGTACAAACTGCCTATACAACTTATGGCTTGAAATTGAACCCTTGTCCCGCTGGTCGTATATATACAAAAAAAAGAAAAGCAGTCTGGACAATATGATAATACCGTTTTTACTGCTTGATAATAAAAGTATTGATTATGTAAAAGGTTCTTTTGGAAAATATGTGCCTGATTATGTTTTTCGTGGAAAAAAGATATTCAGGTGGCAAAGGACAAATAAGGGATCTCACATAGGGAAGGGGTTTTCAGATCACCTTCCGGTGTTTGCTGACTTTAAAATAGAAAATAAATGACTGAGAATACGTTTTTAGCTGGACAATAATTTGTTCTACTTGACAGTCTTATTACAATTTTCTACTATCAGGTCTCGTATTAACATCAACAGGTGAAAGGTGGGTTTTTTGCGTAAGACTGTAACGGTAGCCGTACTATTTGCTGATATCGCCAGAAGTACCCAGTTATATGATATCCTGGGTGATAAGAAGGCACAGTCGCAAATTTCAACATGGCTTAAAATCCTTTCAGCTGTGACGACTAAATATCGTGGTATCGTTGTTAAGACGATCGGTGATGAAGTAATGTGCACTTTCCGTGATGTCGCAACTGCTGTTGCCGCCGGCAGAGCAATGCACATGGCACTTGATAAGAAACCTGCTGTTGATTCCCCAGATGTCGGTTCTCCAAATATTTATATCGGAATTCATATTGGCAAAGTAATTGTGCAGGGACGTGATATCTTTGGAGATGTCGTTAATGTTGCTTCAAGACTTGTTGCCTTAGCTAAACAAAGACAGATTCTGTTAAGTCAGCAGGCCGTGGATTCATTGTCTTTAAGTGAGCAGGAGCATGTTAAATTTATAGATAAAGAAGTCATAAAAGGTAAATTTGAAGAAATAAAAATTTTTGAATATATCTGGGAACAACTTGATCTTACAATGATTGTTGACAGAAGTATGGACAACAAAGCAGCCATGTACAGTATCGAGCTAAGGTCAAAAAAATCTATTGTCCTGGTTGATCAAATTCATCCGGTGGTTACTTTTGGCAGGCAGCCTCATAATGATTTCATTCTAAATAGTAAAAAAGTATCAAGAACACATGCACGTCTGGAATACAGGTGGGGTAAATTTGTACTGATTGATCAGAGCTCTAACGGCACCTATATCTTTGATAAAAAAGGTCAGAAAAAATACCTCAAAAGAGGTGAGATAATTCTGCCCCCTGAAGGTTTTCTCTGCTTTGGTGACGAAAAGGATGTAAACGCTCCCGAATCAATCAGATTTATCCGAAAGAAATAAATAACTATCCTGTGTTAAAAACCTGCTTAACAAATCTCCGGAACATGGCTTGAGATGATATTCAATTCAAAATCTGTAACAGCTCTCCATTCTATTGAGTAAATTAATTCCGAGCCATCGTGATATTTTGGTTTGAAATTCGCTGCCATAATTTTATTTGTTGTATCTGGGTCATACTCGACCCATAGTGTTCTTTTCAAATCAAGATTGAAATCAGAAAAAATCTGTTTCCCCAAAGTCTCGGCACAAATTTTTCTTTTAGGGCCATCGCTTTTATCCATTGCAACGATGATCACAGGTTTTAAATATTCTACATTATTATTTGGAGCAGAAAGATCGATAATCCACAAATAACACGATTTCAGCCACAGATTTTTTTTGTCTGTTTTGGGGCCTTTCCATGTGAATATGTCATTATATATAAGCATTAGAATAAGTTGTTACGGCTGCAGACTATATTGCAGCCGTAAGAATATGGGGTTTAGTTTTAGTTGCTATTCGGTTCAACAACTTTTTTTTTGGGTGTATCTGTCTGGTTTGCAAATTTTAATAAAGCAATTTTTTTTGTCAGTTTATTATATGAATCTTTGATCTCGAGTTGAAAAAGACGTTTTTGTTTTTTTAGGTTATCATCAAGCTCTTCCTGAGTAATGTAACTGTTGTTGGTCTTTTCAAAATCTTCTCTGAGTAGTTTTACCGATTGTTTTACGGGTTCAATCTCGCCTGATCTTTGTTTTAGTACTTCAGCAATCGAAACAAGCTCCGCTGTACTGTTTGAAACCGCTGTAAGATTCTCCTGAAGTTTAGTGACAGAATCGTTGACTTTTTTTAAGTCTGCAGCCGTCTGCTTTTTATTCATTTTTGCATAAGTGAGAAAGCTGATATTTTTTTCGGCTTTTTTCATTCGGTTATTGATATCAACCAATGTTTTATCAATTTTTGCACCAAGACTTTTTTCAACTGCGTCAGATTTTTCTTTTATATCTGTAATGGTTTTTTCTAACTCTTTTGAAATGTTCAGGACTTTTGCTGATCCGGAAGAATCAACCTTGCCCACTTTATTCGTCATATCAAAATATAAAAAAACCAACAATAGGCCAAGGATACAGGGGATAAGAATAGACAGCAAAGTAACCTTTTGAGTTAATTTATCAATTTTTTTACTGTCAACATCCTCTGTATAGCTGTTTTTACTATCATCATCTCCGAAAGTAAAATCCGGTTCATTCTGATTATCCATTTTTTATTCCCACTCAATCGTTCCAGGCGGTTTCGATGTGATATCTAATGTCACACGGTTTACGCCGTCTACTTCATTAATTATTCTGTTGGAAATTTTCCCAAGCACATCATAAGGTATTTTTGCCCAGTCAGCGGTCATAGCATCTTTACTGGTGACAGCTCTAATGACTATTGCATTTTCATAGGTTCGTTTGTCTCCCATAACACCGACAGATTTAATCGGGAGAAGTACTGCAAATGATTGCCATACCTTCTTGTAATAACCAGCTGCTTTAATTTCCTCAAGAAGAATAGCATCTGCATTTCTGAGAACGTCTAATCTACTTATGGTGATTTCACCCATGATTCTTATCCCCAGACCAGGACCTGGAAAAGGTTGACGCCAAACAAGAGCATCCGGAAGACCAATTTCTTCACCAAGAAGTCTTACTTCATCTTTGAAGAGAAATTTCAGTGGTTCGATAAGTTTTAATTTCATGTCTTCCGGAAGGCCGCCAACATTATGATGTGATTTGATAATATCAGAAGGACCACCGAAAACTGACTGAGATTCAATAATATCAGGGTAGAGAGTCCCCTGTCCCAAAAATTCAGCATTTTCAATTTTAGCTGATTCACGATCGAAAACATCGATAAAGACATTACCAATAATTTTTCGTTTTTTTTCAGGATCTGTTACACCTGAAAGTGGCGTTAGAAAATCATTTGCAGCATCGATAAACTTAATATTCATATCGAGATGTTGTGTTAATGATTTCTTAAGGTTTTCACTCTCATTTTTTCTCATCAGGCCATTATCGACATAAATACAGGTGAGATTTTTCCCGATAGCTTTATGGATTAAAAGGGCTGCTACAGAAGAATCGACACCACCGCTGAGGCCTAGAATAGCTTTTTTATCACCCACAGTTTTTTTAATTTCTTCAATTGCAGAGTCTGCAAATGATTTCATTGTCCATGATTTATTACAATTACAGATATTAAAGAGAAAATTTGCAAGCATTTCCTGACCCTGAAGTGTGTGCTCAACTTCAGGGTGAAACTGAAGGCCATAGAACTTTTTTGCCGGATTTGATGTTGCCGCAACCATGGTGTTTTCAGTCGATGCAGTAATCTGAAAACCTTCAGGTAGTTCTTTGATTGAATCACCGTGACTCATCCAGCACTGGGTCTGATTGTCAATCCCGGCTAAAACGTCAGAGTTTTCTTTAACATTTAATTCTGCAAAACCGTATTCACGTTTGTCAGATCTTTCAACAGAACCGCCCAGGCTATCAACCATGAACTGAAGACCGTAACAGATACCAAGAATAGGAATCCCAAGATCAAAGACAGATTTGTCAATTTTAGGACTGTGATCCTCGTAAATACTGCAGGGACCACCTGACAGGATGATTCCTTCAGGCTTTAATTCGTCAATGTAATCTGGTGTTAACATATTTGGTGGAATAATCTGGCAGAATACAAGATGTTCTCTTACACGTCTTGCAATCAGCTGATTAAATTGTGAACCAAAATCAATTATGAGTATCATATTATTTCCTGTGATTATTTGTTTCCGATCAGTTATTATTGTTCGGATGTTAGTAAATTGGTAAATTGCAATACTAAGAAAGCATATCAATTTGATTAATCTGCCTGAATATGTTAAAAACTGCGAAAAAAGTCAACTGAAATTTATAATGATTTCGGTTCTTTTCTAATGTAAATGGGTGGCTGATTTTTCTACCTGCCTGCTGGCAGATATTTCGGTAGAAATCAGATGATTTTGAAGATTGTACATGAAAAAAAAAAGATAATTTTTAACTATGAATAAACTGATTGTGCAGATATATGAAATTCAGGAACCTTTCGAGGCAGAGCTGATGATTGACGCAGGGGTTGATCATATTGGCGGGGTCATTTTATCAGAAAATAATATAAAAGATGAGCAATTAAAGGCATCTGTGAAACTGATAAAAGATTCAGACTCATTAAGCAGTCTGATTCCATTGTATTCAAACCCGGAATCAATCTACAGAACACTCGATTATTACGAACCGGATATTATTCATTTTTGCGAATCACTATCGAATGAAAATGGTATTTTGCCTATCTGTTACAAGTTGATTGATATGCAGAAAGAACTGAAGGCACGGTATCCCAAAATAAAAATTATGCGTTCAATACCTATTGCGGAAACGAAAATGGTTTCAAGGGTACCGACACTTGAAATTGCAGCATTTTTTGAATCTGTCAGCGACTTTTTTCTAACCGACACTTTGTTGATTAAAGAAAACGGCCCTGGAAATGAGCAGCCTGTAGAGGGATTCGTTGGAATAACAGGGATTACCTGTGACTGGGAAATGGCAGGAAAACTTGTGGAACAAAGTAAGATTCCTGTGGTTTTTGCCGGTGGCCTTTCACCAGAAAATGTCTTTAATGGTGCGATAACGATTAGACCTGCAGGGGTTGACAGTTGTACACAGACAAACCTAAGAGATGAGAATAATAAACCAATAAGATTTAAGAAAGATATTGAAAAAGTAAAACGTTTTGTGTCTGAAACGAGAAGGGCAGAAAAGAATAGTTGATAAAAATAGTTAATACTAAAAATAAAAAAGGAAAAACAACATGCTTGATTGCAGTGAGTTAAGAAAAGGTAAAAAAATTGAAATTGATGGAGCCCCACACCTCATAACGCAATTTGAATTTGTAAAACCTGGAAAAGGTCAGGCTTTGTACAAGTGTAAGCTGAAAAATATGATTTCAGGTTCACAGTTCGACAGAACATACAGGTCAGGTGATAAATTTAAAAAAGCCAGCCTTGAAGAACGAGAAATGGAATACCTTTACTTTGATGGCGATTCATATTGCTTTATGGATAACTCAAATTATGAACAGGAATTTGTAAATAAAGAGCAACTTGGGGACAGTGTTGATTTACTTAAAGAAAATATAACATGTTCTGTATTGTTTTTTGATGAAAGACCAATTGGAGTTACACTTCCAAATTTTGTTATTCTAAGAATTACAAAATCAGATCCCTGGGTGAAGGGTGATACTGCGACCGGCGATACAAAACCAGCAACGGTTGAAACGGGCTTTGAACTACAAGTGCCACCATTTGTTGAAGAAGGAACGCTGATAAAAATAGATACAAGAACAAGACTTTATTCAGAACGTGTGAAAGAATAGTTCTTTTTGTTTAAACTTCCAGAAAACGCCAATTGCTTCGTACTGAGATGCCTTGTACTTGTCGCTTTCTGAAAGTTCAGTATGATAGGAAGAGGATTGAAAAAGAACTTGTAGATTCCATTATAACCAATGTCTTAGAAACATTGAATCAATATCAACGATTAAATTCTAATCGCATAATTTCATGAATATATATTTTTAAATAACAGGTTCGTTAAATATTTGTTTTTATATGAACAGGTGAAAATGGCGTAGATAGATGACAGGTAAAAGCAATTATAAAACCGGCTGCATTGATTGCAGCCGGTTTTTATAATTATAACTGATTAGTCATTATAGGTCTCAAAATCCGTATAGGGATGAATGTGACCTGATACAAGCTTTATCTTTACCCTGAAATAATATGGGATGGCGACACCCCAATCCATATCAGGATTAGGGTTAATTGATCCATCATTAAGAGTCATGTGATAAAAGTCACTTATTCTAAAGTAGACCGGACCTACCCATTGATCCGGGTCACCGGTTCCCACCCAGACACATGTCGGAGGCGTTGAGCTATAATTTAGCGTGGTGTCCTCAGATGTAAGACTAAGATCAATTGCTGTCTCTACAGTTGGGTCCTCATCGCCAAGTGCAGCCTGAATACCTGTGTGAGAGTTAACTTTTTTATTCCCATCAACGTCTGGTAATAATTCCAGTGTGTATTCCACAGGGCTGTTGTCAACTCCTGAATACAACTCAAGGCTGATTGTATAGTACCATTTTTCAGGTGTAGGTGTTATACCAACGGGACTTGTCAGATCAAGACTGTACCAGTCCTCATCACCCTGAAAATCTATATAACCTGAGACCCAGTCGAAAGTATGCTCGGAAGTTGCAACATCACCTTTATCTGTAACATCAGAGATGTCAAGTGCGGTTGTGTTTACATTAAATATGCTGGTTTCATAATCTCCAGTTTCTACCAGGTACCGAAGGGTTATTGCATCAGTAGAATCAAACCCTGCCTCATTCGCTTCGCTGTTGTAAATGGTTGTTTCACCGTTTTTATCAGGGGGCGTTGAAGCAGTGGCAACATCCCACTCTATGGTATAAAATTCTGTATCGTTATTATTACTTTGCAAGTCATATACTTTTACCCTGAATGTATCACCAGAGTTAACCTGTATACCTGTTTTTAAATCGATGCCTCTTCTTGTTACAGAGGGGGTTTTTATTCTTTTTATCAGAGTGCCTGCCTCTGTTTGAACGTCCATAGCATAATCGACGTCAGAACTGGGTGGAACGTTTAAGTATACTGATAGAATCTGATTGTCAACTGATGGTACTGTGAATGAATACCAGTCCAGGTCGCCTCTGAAGGCTATTTTACCTGAGTGGGGTGTTGCCTGTGTGAGTGCCGTAGGGTTTGCTATTGTATCATTTACTGGTGCTGTTTCATCATCATCATCATCGACACTGCTCGTATCGATTGAAAGAGTGAAGTCCTTGCCCTCATTAACGTCGGAACCGTTGGCAGCTTTTACCATAACATAGTATGTAATATTCCGATCAAGTTTGATAGTTGCATTCAATTCTCCATGAAGAGAACGAATGTATATATTTTCAAACACAGGTACGGTTTCTCCGTAAATATAATCGCCAATATCATTGATTCCATAAAGATATATCTGGAATCCCATAGTATCCGTACTTGAGAAAGAAAGATTCATTATACTGATATCGTTAACTCCTGCATGAGCTACATTGTACCAGTCCTGATCTTCGAAATAATCTATTGACGAGTTAATAGGGCTGGCGACTGTTAATGCAGATGATGGAGAATCATTCGTGTTTACTTCGATGTTGCTGACACTTGAAATGCTGACTTCGAAAAATGATGTTGGAGAAAACTCATCATTCCCATAGTCTGAAACTACAACAGCATACTCACCTGCGGCTAAGTTGTGGATTAAATTTGCTGTTCCTGTATTTGCTAAAGAACGGTTCTCAATGATTGTTCCGTCTGCATGGATAAGTTTTATATCTAATTCAAGTCCTGCACTTAAATAGCTGGTGAAATTGATACTGGCATTATAAACTCCGCCTGTGGCTGTAAATTTAAAATAATCAGTATCTCCTACAAAACCAATTGAATCAGTCTGACTCGAACCGTCGATTGAAAGTTCAACAGTATCTGTTCCA
>JQIA01001260.1_pt1 | contig 13622 bp, 10 predicted proteins | sample 811431 | NCBI WGS metagenome assembly JQIA01 (sample SAMN02998118, study PRJNA258478) | marine sediment metagenome | biome: marine; feature: seafloor; material: sediment; isolation source: oil-polluted sediment collected from 3 locations (0.5 km, 0.7 km and 0.9 km)... | place: USA: Gulf of Mexico ... | reverse complement strand
GTCCACGCCACATGTTCACGCAGATTACCGCGAATAGTGATCGTGCCGTCGCCATAGCTGAAGGTGTCCTGCATCACGCGAGGTGAACAGGCACAGACAACCACGGTATTAACGCCTTTTTCTTCGATATCTTTTTTGATCAGAGCCTGACCTTCTGCACCGCAGAGACAGGTATGATCCTGCATCTCCATACCGGTTTCAGAGGCAGCCTCTTTCAAACCGTCGACATCAAGAACATCGCCGATACTGCACCCTGTGCAAAGATACGCACCATATACTTTATCCATTGATTTCACCCTACTGTGCGTTCTGGATTGCTTTGAGAGCTGCGGCAGTAGCAGACTGCGTACAGGTGTACACGTCAGAAGCTGACTTGGCGCAACCGGCGGCGATCATCCCTTTTTCCGGCTCAGAAACAATAAAACCGTTGCCGTCCATGTTCAGCCCGAGAGCTTTACCCTGCTCACCGAGTGCAGGCTCCATACCTGTAGCCAATACACACATGTCTACCTTCTGCTGCACTTTACCGCCGCCGATTGCATCTTCAGCAACAACGGTTACACCGCCATCTTCTTCAGCAATGATGTCAGCAACTTTTCCTTTAATAAAGGAAGAGTTAGCATCGGTTCTCAGTTTTTCACGGAAATGCTCATACTTACCCGGTGTCCGCAGATCAATGTAGAAAACATAGATCTTGGCTTCAGGGTAGCGCTCACGTATGTAGGTCATCTGCTTAAAAGTCGCCATGCAGCAGATATAGGAGCAATGCTCCAGATGATTCTCATCACGGGAACCAGCACACTGAACAAAGGCGATAGATTCAATCTCTTTATCATCGCCGGGACGGAGAATTTTTCCGCCTGTCGGTCCGTTGGGCGCAGCCATCCGCTCCATCATCATATTGCTGATAATGGCAGGAGAAGACTCCGGCTTCAGGTTGTCCAGCTTGTTCCTATCATAGGGATTCCAACCGGTTGCCCAAATAATAGAGCTGACGTTCACGGTACAGGTCTCAACCGCCATCTCGGTATCAATGGCATTGTACGTACAGGCACCTTTAACAGCTTCCAGGCAATCTGCGGAACAAGCATCCTTATCCAACACATAGCGACGCGGAAAAGCCATCTCATGCGGTAGATAAATCGCCTTGCTCTTGTTCATGCCGAGGTTGAAGGCATTATCAATCTCATCGGTACAGGCTTCGGAACAATCGCCGCAGGCTGTACAGTTGGAGTTGACATAACGGGGTGCGGTCTCCAGCTCCACCTCGTAATTACCCGGACCGCCAGACACCGACTTGACCGTGGTCATGGTGTAGGGACGAATTTTCCGGTTGTTCTGTACCCGCTTGAAGTTAATCTCCAATCCGCAGGTGGGGGGACAAAGTTTCGGGAAATACTGATTCAGTTGGGCCACACGGCCGCCGAAGTACGGATTTTTCTCGATAATATAAACATCATTACCGACTTCCGCAGCTTCCAGCGCAGCGGTCAAACCACTGATACCGCCGCCAACAACCAGTACCGCACCAGTTTTTGTAGCATCACTCATGCCAAACCTCCATAAAAACTGCTGGTATTGATAAATTGGTTATTTCTGGTTCAAGTGAAAAGCAAGCCGAAACAAGCATGCTGCTCAATCCAAACAAAAATAACCGTTATTTTTCACAAGACTTTTTCACAAGACATAAAAAACTCCAGACCTCGTAAACGGGGCCTGGAGATTCAATCTGACGGTGACGGTTAAGCTGAACAGCTTAACCGGGCAGAAGAAAAAATATCTTCTACCCGTCATATTACCGCCCCTGTATCCTTAGATCCAAGGTTCGGTTTCTACGATGTTGATACACTCAACTTTCTCACACATCCACTCCTGAGCCTTCGGATCGAAGGTGGAGTTAACGAAACACTTCCAGTTTTCGTCATCAACGGTGGGGAAATCTGAGCGGTAATAGAATCCGGGGTAACGAGATTCTTTACGGAACTCAATGTGACGGATATGGGTCTCAACACACCAGATACGATGATAGTTTTCCCAAGCACGCATCAGCTCATGCAGATCGCCAGCAGCCATCTTTGCAGCATCTTCACGCAGCATGCGCAGAAGATCCAGACAAATATTGAGCAGCTTGCCAGAGGTCATGTAGTACGTAGCAACACCACCACCGTACTCATCAGTGGCCTTCATCAGGCGCATCATGATACCGGTTGGTTTGCAGTAGTTAGGATTAACATCCTGATGGGTGGTTGCACCAACATACTCCAGGTAACGAGTTACCGGGGCGTAGATCTCAGCAGCCAAGTCCTCAACAGTCTGAGCTAACTCAGGCTGGAAATCAGCATTGTCACGACAATACTTAACCATCTGCTTACCACAAATACGACCTTCGGCATGTGAACCAGAGGAGAACTTATGACCAGAAGCACCAACACCATCGCCAGCTGTGAACAGACCGTCAACAGTGGTCATACGGTTGTAGCCCCACTTGTACTTGTGCGAACGCGGACCGTCAACATCTGGAACCCAATCTTCATCCGGACCTGAAGTCCAGATACCGCAACAACCGGAATGTGATCCCAGCATGTACGGTTCGGTCGGCATGATCTCAGAACCAACTTTTTCTGGCTCAATGTTCATACCGGCCCACAGACCAGCCTGACCAATGGACATATCCAAGAAATCTTCCCAAGCTTCTGACTCAAGATGTTTCCAGATCTTCTTCACTTCCTTCTCGTTCTTACCAGCTTCACGAGCTTCATCAAGGAAGGAATTCAGAGCTACATCAGTAGCCATGTATACCGGTCCACGTCCAGCCTTGAACTCGTTAACCATCAGATGGTTACGCAGACAAGTTGGGGTTACAGCAGACTCACCGTAAGGCATGAACTGTCGGAGTTCTTCCTTAGCAGCATCGCCCATGGCGTAGAACTCACCGTTACCGTTGGATACTTTGGCCTTGAACAGCAAGAACCATGCGCCAACAGGACCGTAACCGTCTTTAAAACGGGCCGGGGTGAAACGATTTTCCATCATGGTCAGTGTAGCACCAACCTGAGCACACATGGTGTAGGTGGAACCAGCATTCCATACTGGGTACCATGCACGACCTTTACCTTCACCTGTAGAACGAGGGCGGAAAATATTTACCGCACCACCACAAGCTACCATAGCGGTCTTACATTTGAAAACGTGTACTTTGTTTTCACGGGTAGAGAAACCAACTGCGCCAGCAATGTGGTTTTCTTTGTTTTTGTCCAGCAGCATCTTAACGATGAAAATACGCTCCATGATATTTTCTTCGCCCAAAGCTTTTTTAGCAGCTTCGGCAACGATGCACTTATAGGACTCACCGTTGATCATGATCTGCCATTTACCGGTACGTACAGGTGTTCCACCTTCACGCAGGGTAGCAGCAGGCTTGGCGCCGTCCAGGTTGGTTCCGTCTTCAGCTTTCTTCCAGATGGGCAGTCCCCATTCTTCGAACAGCTTAACAGACTCATCAACGTGACGACCGAGATCGTAGATAAGATCTTCACGAACAACGCCCATCAGGTCATTACGAACCATCTTGACGTAATTCTCAATCTCGTTCTCGCCGATATAGGTATTGATAGCGGACAGACCCTGAGCAACCGCTCCGGAACGCTCCATAGCAGCCTTATCAACCAACTGAATTCTCAGGTCGGCAGGTGCCCATTTTTTGATCTCAAAAGCTGCACCGCAAGCTCCCATACCACCGCCGACGATCAGTACGTCAGTTTCATGCTCTACAATCTCCGGGTTGGCAATAGCAGGCAACTCACCTTTCGGCTTATTTGGTAACGCCATATTCGAATCTCCTTATATATCAAATAGTAAAAATATTATGTTTACTCAGCACTACGCAAGCATGGTGGGTTTCTTCAGCTCGCCTTCAAGTGTCAGACTCTCATCATCAAGGTTTGCGCCTTTCTCATCAGAATATGCATTGGCGGAACCCTCAGCGGTTGTCCGAATCGGGAACTTGAAACGCTTGATATTGCCGTTACGAAATTTGATGGTCCACATAATGGAATCAGAAGAACGCATAGGATGTACCTGTCCACCCATGGGTACAAAGTCATCATAACCACGAACAGCGATAGCGCCCTGCGGACAGATCTTAACACAGGAGTAACACTCCCAGCATGCATCTGGCTCTTGGTTGTACGCCTTCATTTCTTCGGTGTTCAACACCATCAGGTCGTTGGGGCAGATGTACATACAAGCGGTTTTATCCCCCCCCTTGCAACCATCACATTTTGCTGGATCTACGTAACTTGGCATTTTACTACCTCCTCATAGGATTTTCTTTATGACAACGCACATCCGCCGCCACATTAAGATCTACTACTAAAATTGAATTCAAAAAAACAGCAGCGTTAAGCAAGCATCTCCGCCTCAGCAAATCAACTTTTCACGGCAGCTATCTTTGTATTTCGTCCTGAAAATTTCGTCTTCAGCCCATTCGATAATCATCGGATTATCTCGTGAGTGTGTCACTTAATAATTTGTTGTTTGAGGAATGTCAAGGGAAAATCTACTATGGGTTACTGCAAGTGCCTGTTATGCTTCTTATCAAAAAAACTCATGAATTCTATCAGGAAACCATCAATAATACTTCATCAAGGGCTAATCTTAAAAGAGATCGGTGAGTCAGGCGCTCTTGAGCGACCCTGGACAACATTGGGCAGCGTTGAGCAATATATCAAGCCAACTCCGACCAGCACCTTCCACCCCCCTGACCTCCTCAAGCTCAAGCTTTTGCCGGGATCATCATTAAATCTACCTTGACAGAATAAATGGAAAGGAGTAGGAGTATAATTCTTTGGTTACGTCGCATCTTATGGAGTACTTATGGAGTATTTTTCGTTCGTTGTGTCCGTATAACGTTCCATAGCGTTCCCTTTAAGCGTTAAGGGCGCTATGAAAAACGAGGCAACGAAAAGCTTCCTCTTACTTGTTGCAGCACACTCGCTCTATCTCCAAGGAAGACACTTACCATGAACAACTCGATAAACCCGCGAAGCGCTCTGACCCGCCGATCCTTCCTCCATATTGCAGCCCTTGCCGGTTTCGCTGGCACTATCGGTGCTGCTCGCTTTTTTCCTTTTTCTCCTGATGCTCCCCCGCTCCTCACCGTCAGAAAATCCTTTCCTCTTATGGGGACCCAGCTCAATCTCACGGTGTACAGCCAGGACCGGGATCAAGCCGAGGCAGCAATCACAGCCACCATTTCCCGGATGCAGGGACTTGAAGGAAAGCTCTCCCGCCATCAGCAGGAAAGCGAGGTCGGAATGTTGAACCGAACCGGCTCGCTGGACCAACCGAGCCAAGAACTGCGTACCGTGCTGGAGCTGGCTGATACCGTGCATCGCAAAACTGCCGGTGCCTTTGACATTACGGTTCTGCCCCTCCTGACCCTGTACCAGCAAGACAAAGAACAGCTCCGCAGCCAACCGGCCCTTATTAAGAGCCTTGTCGATAACATCGGCCAAGAACAGCTTCATCTCACCTCCTCTCAGGTTCGCTTAGACAGGAAAGAGATAGCAAAGAACGCAGCAGGGAACATTGCAGAGAACACAGGAAATCTCGGCATAACCTTGGACGGCATCGGCAAGGGCTATATAGTAGATCAAGGGGTTGCCACCCTGAAATCTTTTGGTTTCCAACAGATATTGGTGGAAGCAGGCGGCGACCTACTGGTCAGCGGCAGCAAACCCCAAGGGGATCCGTGGCGAATCGGCATCAGGAATCCTCGACCTAAAATCCCCCGAGAACTTCTCACCGTCACAGGGGAAAACATGGCCGTGGCGACCTCAGGCGATTATTTTCAGCCGTTCAGCCCGGACCTGCTTTCTCACCATATCATTAATCCTCATACGGGGTTTTCTCCGCCTGAGCTGGCAAGTTGCACCATTACCGCTCCCAATGCCGCCTTGGCTGATGCCTTGGCCACAGGCTGCATGGTTCTGGGCAAAGCAGACAGCATAGATTTACTGGCAGGCATGTCGGGTTGTGAAGGGCTGTTCATAGGCAAGGATCTGAAGGTCCAGAAAACTGACGGCTTTGCAGGCTGAAATGGATTCCACTCTTATGGATTTCACCATAACCAAGGGGCTTAATATCCCCATCAGCGGTACACCGGAGCAGAGCATTCAGGCTGGTAATCCGGTCACGGAGGTGGCTCTTCTCGGCTTTGATTATGTCGGCCTCAAACCGACTATGAAAGTTCGGGTCGGCGATCAGGTCGCGAGTGGCCAGCTCCTGTTTACCGATAAAAAAAATCCGGGCGTGCGTTTTACCGCCCCTGCTCCGGGTAAGGTGAAAGCCATCCATCGGGGAGCGCGTCGTCACTTTGAATCCCTGGTGATTGAGCTGGAGGGAGAAGAACGACTCTCCTTTACCCCGCCCTGCCCTACTCCTGAACAGCTGCCTGCTGCCGATGCCATCAAGAAAATCCTGATTGCATCCGGGCAATGGGCAGCGCTAAGAACCCGCCCCTATGGCAAGGTGCCTGCCCCAGAGGCTGAAGCTGTCTCTCTCTTTATCACAGCTATGGACAGCCAACCCTTGGCTGCGGACCCGGCTATCATTATCAACGAGTACCGAGATGATTTCCTCTTGGGCTTACACGCCCTCCATACCCTGACGCCCAAGACCTTTCTCTGTTGCGCACCCGGCATGGACCTGCCAGGCTGTAATGTACCCAACCTTGAAGTTGCTACCTTCTCCGGGCCTCATCCATCCGGGCTCGCCTCGACTCATATCCATCTTCTTGATCCGGTTCATTCCGGCAAGGAAATTTGGCATATCGGGTATCAGGATGTGATTGCAATCGGTCATCTCTTCCGTACCGGCAAGCTCTGGGAGGAACGGGTTGTCGCGCTGACAGGGCCGTCCATGCAGCGCCCGCGTTTAGTAAAGACCTTGGCCGGGGCCTCTGTCCCGGAACTTTGTCAAAACGAGATCGCTGATCCCCAGGCTCGCCTGATTGCAGGCTCGGTTCTCAACGGGCATCGGATGGGCGAAAAAAATATCCACGGCTATCTGGGCCGCTATCAACAACAGATCTGCGCCCTGCCGGAAAAAGACGGGTCCGGCCTGTTGAACTGGTTGCGCCCGGGGGGCGACCGCTATTCTTCTCTGCCCATCTTCCTGTCGGCCTTCACGAAAAAAGTCGGAACTACGTTTCCTCTGAGCACAGCGAGCTGGGGAGGCGAACGAGCCATCCTGCCAATGGGCACCTATGAGAAGGTTATGCCGCTGAACCTGATCGCCACGTCCCTGCTCAAGAGTATTGCCACCGGTAATACGGAAAAGGCTGCGTCCCTGGGATGCCTTGAACTGATTGAGGAGGATCTGGCCCTGTGCAGTTTTGTTTGCCCTGGGAAGAATAATTTCGGACCTATGTTGCGCGATGTTTTGACGAAAATTGAGGAGGAGGGGTAGGGAAGCGGCAGACGAGCATGATGAGAAATGACGGTATACAATCCACTGGATAACATGATCTTTTTCAGTCCAGCGTTAAAACACCGGACTATTTTCGTGCTGTCCCTTGTATGCCCCTCCCCCTCCTGCCTTCGGAATTCGAGTCCTGCGCCCCCACTCTACAATCCCGCATGGTTACGCGGTTCAAAAACAGCCTGTGATACCGATGTAGGCACTTTAAAAAAATAAAGTAGCACTTGTTTAGCTGTTTGGTTTAACGTCGCTTAAACGTTATTAAGTACCATCCTAAAGGTAAAGCGTTTATATCTCAGGTTGTGAATTTTTTTAGCTGATGGTTAGTATGGCAAAACTATTTATAAGTTACAATTCAAAGGATAAACTCTGGGCGAATGAACTATATAATTTTCTAAAAGAAAAAGAATATCGCGTTTTTCTTGATTCCCACCATGAGGGAGGGATTCCTGCTGGATCAAGGTGGGAAAGCTATCTTTACAGGACGCTTCATAAATGCTCAGCAGTAATTGTGCTTCATTCTCAAAACTGGCTTTCCTCGCCGTGGTGTATTGCAGAAGCAATTTTAGCTCGTGAAAAAGGTAAAGAGATTTTCATCTTAACTCTAGATGCTGAATTAATGGCTGTTGATGATTCAGAAGAGAGCAGTGGCAACGAATTCCAAACGAGTTCTGAGTTCTTGCGGGATCTACAATATATTGTTTATTCAAAAAAAGAACCAAAGAGGGCTTACAGGCGTTTACTGAAAGGGCTAGATAGAAAGGGATTAAGAGATAAAAGAAATTTTCCTAGCCGACCTTATCCTGGCCTTGAACCATTCACCATAGACGATGGCCCTATTTTTTTTGGTCGCGATAATGCTATTTCTAACGTCAAGGAAAAAATTAATCAATGGAGAAATAACTGTGCAAAAGGTTTAATAGTTATTCTCGGTGCTTCTGGTTGCGGTAAATCTTCTTTGGTATATGCAGGAGTGCTTCCAAGTCTTCTGGACTCAAGTAGTTGTCTGGATTCAAATAAAAAATTGATAATCATTAAGCCGTTTCCTGCAAGATTTGGTTTGGACAGGTTGAGCTTGTGTCTAGCCGAGGCTTTCAGAGAAGTGGATTTGCCGCTAGAGCATGTCACAATTCAAGGTCGCATCCAACCGAACACTGATTCATGTAATGCAGCGCCTGCCGTACAAGCGTTACATGATTTTATTATTCGTCTTGTCGGTGCGAGTGGCTTAGGTGCTGATGCCAATGTTGTTTTAGTGATAGATCAACTAGAAGAAGTTTTTTTTAGCTCTGAAAATTCTTCGTCCCGCCAACTTTTAGACTTGGTATTTGCTATTACGAGGCGTCAGACTACTCCCATGGTTGTATTGACCACCATGCGTTCAGATTTTTTAAATTTATTTCAAACTTTCCCGAATGCTAGCGAAAATTATGAAAAGGTAACCCTTGATCCTATGCTTCCCGAGAAATTTAAAAGTGTTATTAAGGGACCAGCGTGCCTTTTTGATATTGATATTGAGGATGACCTTACAGATCGTCTTATAAAGGATACGAGTTGTAAGGATGCTCTTCCTTTGCTAGCTTTAACGCTTAAGAAACTCTATGATGATCATAATAAAAACAAATCTAAATTCCCCTTAACTGTTAAAGACTACGAAAGGTTATTTCCAGCTATTTCTTTTGGGGGGAATAAAGTGTATCAAGGGGTTGCAACTTCCGTTCAGCAAATCGCTGAAAAAATTCTAACGGAAAGTGGCTATCAAAGTTTGTCAACTAATGACGATCGCATGCGAGACCTACGGCGAGCCTTCTTCAGGCTTGCTAAGATAGGTGATGAAGGCCAGTTTGTCCGGAAAGTTGCAACATGGGATGGCATGCCTGAATCATGCTTAACCATGCTAGAATTATTCACTAAAGAACGTTTATTGACCTCTAGCTTTGACGAGAAAAAGGGGAAAAGAACATTAACTGTAACTCACGAGGCTTTGTTTAGGGTATGGAACAAGCTTAGCAACTGGCTTGACCAGGATAGGCATGTTCTGCGACTTCTAAATCAAATTGAGAAAGAGGCTGATTCTTGGGACAAGGGAGGGAGAGATCCAAACCGACTGTGGCCAGAAGAACGAATAATAAACGCAGCTAATGAAATTGCAGCAAGCGGAGCATTACTTGATGATGTTAACAACCCTGATCAGGTTAGAGCCTTTTTGGGAGTAATAGACCGTGAAGAAATCGAAACTTTGTTGGCACTAACAGAAAAGGATGATGAAAGTATAAAAGGAAGAGGTTATAGCAAGGCTTGGCAGCCTCCGTTGGGTCATGAAACACGGGAAAGTGCTGGTTTGCGACTAGCACTTTTGGGTGATTCTAGCTGTGGGGATGGTCGTAAGGGCACTGGGCTCCGAGAAGATGGTTTGCCGGATATTTACTGGTGTCTAGCTGATGGTGGTAACGTATCTGTCGAAATACTTTCAAATGAGCAAGATCCTTACTCGAAACCTATAAAAACAGTCACTCGTAGTATATCAGGATTTCAAATCTCTCGGTATCCAGTTACTGCTATCCAGTTTCAGGCCTTCCTTGATGACTGCTATAGAGATGGATCTTGGCATTTCCCTCCGAAGTTTCCTGTTAATTTCCCGGAAGATTATTTTCCTCCAAACCAACGGGTTCGTTATGCGAATTATCCAGCCAGCTCAGTTAGCTGGTGGGACGCCACAGCTTTTTGCGCTTGGCTGACCATACAATGCCGCCAGAAAAATCTTTTGGATGCGGATTCGGTAATTCGATTACCGACAGAGTTTGAGTGGCAGTTTGCCGCAACCGGCGGAGACCAGAAGAGGATTTATCCTTGGGGGCGGAAATGGAATCCTGCAAAGGAACCTTGGCTGGCTAATACCTCCGAAAGCGGACTTGGCCGTACTACAGCTGTCGGCATGTATCCACTCGGCACCTCGCCTATAGGGGCACTTGATATGGCCGGAACATTGTGGGAATGGTGTAGCAATGATTTTGAAAATCTCGACTATGTTGTCCTCCCTTCATTTTCAACAGAAGCTCGCCGGGTGGTACGAGGAGGGTCTTGGTTCCGAGATAGAGGTTGCGCACGTACCACCTATCGCTATAGAGATTGTCCAATCTATAGCGGTTACTCAAGTTTGGGTTTTCGGTTACTAATGGATGTTATTTAGAAATATCATTAGAGAGGAGGTATAGATGAAGTGGAGTAAGTGGCTTGAGCATTGGGAAATGACTTCTCTCAAGGTTAAAGCACCATTCCTTGATATGGAATGGAAACCACAAGATGAAGATAAAGCAGCGGCGTGGGAATTGTATATCGAACTTTTGACTAGAATAACTACTCAACCCCTTTCCAGCCAGTATGGTGATGAGGAAACAGCACTTGCAAGTGTGTATTCTATTTTTCCTGCAACTCGGGAAATAATCAAGCGCAATGGTAGGGATTGTTTTGAGTTTACAAAGATTGCGGTTCTTATTTTGAATCAAAAGATTCGCCCTTTTACTGCAAAATGGCATAGGGTGGTATCATCACAAAATGCTTTTTCGGATGCTGAACAATGCAATCAATTTAGACAGGAACTTGTTACTCTTCAGCAAGTATTAAAGATATATTGTAAAATGCTTGCTGATATGGCTGGAGTCGAGGATTTAACAGGAATGGAAGATGATTAAGCGGCTTGCAATGTCTTAATTGTAGTAGTCCAGACTTAATCTGACAGTTGCAGATCGGATAACCAATGTCATGCTAAGTTTCCCTTGCTCCACTTGGTCTATCCTCAACGCACAACCGGTTTGTTCTTGCTATCCATGCGCTCGGTATTTTTAGTCTGGCAGAGGCCAGCGTTTTGTCTTGCATGCAACAGTTCACGGAGCAAGGAGAATTCCGGCTCCAAGGCTTCATAAGCGAGTCGGACACTTTTTTTCTTGAGAACTTTCTTTTTAAATTCAGAATGATTCATCGTTCAATACCTATATGTAATTCGCCAATCCATACCCCATGATAGCAATGTTATCACTATACGGCCAGTGTGTTTTTTGACATGAAATTCCTCAACACCCTCCTACAAAAAACCGCCCCCCTCTTCAACAAGGGAGGACGCTTCGAGGCCTGGTACCCAGCCTTTGACGCGCTGGACTCCTTTCTCATGGGGAGCCGCCACACCACCGACTCTGCACCCCATGTCCGGGATGCTATGGATCTGAAGCGGATCATGATCCTCGTGGTCATGGCCCTTATCCCCTGCGTCTTCATGGCCATGTGGAACACCGGCTATCAGGCCAATCTGGCCCTGCAAGCGTTGGGCTTGACAAGCCCTGCGGGCTGGCGCGGCACCATCATGGCAGCGTTGCACGTTGCCTGCACACCGGATGATCCGCTGGCCAACCTCATCCACGGCAGCCTCTTTTTTCTCCCGATCTATCTCGTCTCTTTAACGGCAGGCGGACTTTGGGAGGTTATTTTCAACCTTGCTCGGGGCCATGAGATGTCTGAGGCCTTTCTGGTCACCAGCCTCCTCTTTCCCCTGACCCTGCCCCCGACCGTGCCCCTCTGGCAGGTGGCTCTCGGAATCAGCTTCGGCATCATTTTTGCGAAGGAAGCCTTCGGCGGGGTGGGTCGCAATTTCATGAACCCTGCTCTGGTTGCCCGAGCCTTTCTCTTTTTCGCCTACCCGAGCAGGATGAGCGGTGACGCAGTCTGGGTGGGCGTGGACGGCCTGTCCAGTGCCACAGCCTTAGCCAAGGTGGCAGCAGCTCCTGCTGATGCCCCCCTTTCCGGGCTCAACTTCAGCTGGACAGATGCCTTTCTCGGGACCATCCCCGGATCTCTGGGAGAGACCTCGGCGGTAGCCTGCCTGCTCGGGGCGATCTTCTTGCTGATCTGCGGCATTGCCTCCTGGCGGATCATGCTTTCCATGCTCCTCGGTGGCCTGAGTCTGGCTCTAGTCTTCCAGCTCAGCGCCTCGCCGACCAATGCTCTCGTCAACCTGCCCTTTTACTGGCACCCGGTCCTGGGCGGTTTCGCCTTCGGCCTCATCTTCATGGCCACGGACCCGGTTACGGCTCCGCATACCAATATCGGCAGATGGTGCTACGGATTTTTTATCGGGGCCTTGTCCATCCTGATCCGGGTGATCAACCCGGCCTACCCTGAGGGCGTGATGCTGGCCATCCTCCTGGGTAATGTCTTTTCCCCGCTTTTTGATTATCCGGTCATCCAGGCTAACATCAGACAGAGGAGGCTCCGCCATGGATAAGGAAACACCGGCTGGTGCCTTTACTGCGGTCATGGTTCTGGCCTTCATCTGCTCTCTCCTGGTTGCCGGGGCCGCAGTAGGCCTCAGACCCAGACAGGAGATCAATCGCAAACTTGATCAGAAAAAAAACATTCTCCGGGCCGCCGGCCTCTATCAGGGCAAAGGTGATGTGGAAACCCTGTTTCAGCAGGTGGAAGCCAAGATTGTTCGACTGGCAGACGGTGATTTTGTCCCGCCGGAAACGCTGGACCCTGCCGAGTTTGACCAACTCCAATCTGCTCTTGATGACGAAACCGGCAGAAAGCTAAGTAGAGAAGAGGATAAAGCCGGGCTGAAGCGCCAGGAAAATTTTTCCCTGGTCTATCTGGTGAAAAAGGCCGGTCATCTCGACAAGGTCATCCTGCCTATTCGCGGCAAGGGCCTCTGGTCCACCCTGTACGGGTATGTGGCCTTATCTGCTGATCTCTCCACCATCAGCGGCATCACCTTTTATGAACACGGCGAAACCCCCGGCCTGGGCGGCGAGATAGATAATCCTGATTGGCAGGCCGGTTGGCAGGGGAAACAGCTTTATGATCCAAAGAGCCCAAATGGCCCAAACGGACAACCTGCCATTCAAATTGTGAAAGGCCAAGGACAAGGCCCATATCAAGTGGATGGGGTGTCCGGGGCCACCCTGACGATGAATGGCGTAACCAATCTTCTGACCTTTTGGTTCGGCGAACATGGGTTTGGTCCCTTTTTACAACGTTATAAGGAATCTGGCAAAATGTAGGGGCGGGACCTGCGTGTCCGCCCTTCATGCCGCCGATCAGAAAAAAAGGGCAGACACATAGGTCTGCCCCTACAACGCCTGATATACAAG
>JQIA01001259.1_pt1 | contig 13626 bp, 8 predicted proteins | sample 811431 | NCBI WGS metagenome assembly JQIA01 (sample SAMN02998118, study PRJNA258478) | marine sediment metagenome | biome: marine; feature: seafloor; material: sediment; isolation source: oil-polluted sediment collected from 3 locations (0.5 km, 0.7 km and 0.9 km)... | place: USA: Gulf of Mexico ... | reverse complement strand
TACGCAAGGAAATGGCCCTCAAGGAATTTATTCAATTGATTTTTATGATGAAAACAACGGAATTATAATTGGTGGTGATTATTCAAATCCAGAAGTAAACAAAGCCAATAAAGCAATTACAAAAGATGGTGGTAAAACTTGGACTTTAATTGCAGATAATCAAAATCCAAATTATAAAAGCTGTATACAGTATGTTCCAGATACAAACGGAAAAGAAATTTTCGCCGTAGGAAAAACAGGAATTTCTTTTTCTAATGATGCTGGAATTTCTTGGAAAGAAGTTTCAAAAGACAGTTATTACTCCATTCAGTTTGTTGATAAAAATACAGCATGGTTAGCAGGTTCTCAAAAAGTTGGAAAACTCATTTTAGAATAAGTCTGTGAAACCTGTGTCATAATTTTTTAGCATCAATAATGAAATATATCCTTCTTTTTTTAGCTTTCCTCTTACTTTTTTCTTGTAAAAATCAATCAGAAATCAGTAAAGATTTTAATTGCTCAACATCAACTTTCAATAATTTGGAAAGAGTTGATGATGTAGATAACCGATTTTCTATTCAACTCCCTAAAAACTGGCATATAAATTTATATCAAGATTCTTCACAATCTTCTATTTTTGCAGCAGACACAATAAAACAGCTAACAGAAACGGTTTTACTGGATGTAACTTTTATCAAAAATAAAATAAATTTTGATGATGCTTTTTTATTACAACAAGAGCAAGAAAACTTAGCAAAAAACTTAATTAAAACAAAATCTAAAAAAGGAATTTTTTTAGAAAAACCATCAATTTATATCATATATAAAGGTAAAAAAGGGAAGTTTAATTACCAAACTTGTCATACTTTTATCAAAATAAATGAGGACAACTTCATCTTTGCAAAAACAGAAGTTTATGGAGATTCTTTAACAAATGAAAGAATTTGTAAATCCTTATCATTAATAGAAAACATTAAAATAAATCAATAGAAAATGATTGATAAACAAAACATTAAAGAACGTTTCATAAAGTATGTAACTATAGACACTGAATCAGACCCAAACAATCCTGCTTTTCCGAGTACAGAAAAACAATGGGATTTGGCTAAAATTTTAGAAAAAGAGCTCAACGAAATTGGTTTGCAAGATGTTGAGTTGGATGAAAACTGCTATATCATGGCAACTTTGCCAAGTAATATAGATTATGAAGTGCCAACAATTGGTTTTGTTGCACATATAGATACAAGTCCAGATTTTATAGGCAAGAATGTAAATCCTCAAATTATTGAAAATTATGATGGAAAAGACATCGTTTTAAACAAAGAGAAAAATATTATTTTGTCTCCAGATTATTTTGATGATTTATTGCAATACAAAGGTCAGACGATTATTACAACTGACGGAACTACACTTTTAGGAGCTGATGATAAAGCTGGTGTAACAGAAATTGTAACAGCTATGGAGTATTTAATTCAGCATCCAGAAATAAAACATGGTAAAATAAGAATTTGTTTTACACCTGATGAAGAAGTTGGTAAAGGGGCTCATTTATTTGATGTTGAAAAATTTGGCGCAAAATGGGCATACACAATGGATGGTAGCCAAATTGGTGAACTAGAATATGAAAATTTTAATGCTGCTGGCGCTGTAGTTACCATTACTGGTAAAATTGTACACCCTGGTTATGCAAAAGGAAAAATGATCAATTCTATGTTGATTGCTAATGAATTTATCGCGGCTTTGCCTACAGATGAAGTTCCTGAGAAAACGACAGATTATGAAGGTTTTTTTCATTTACATGATATGAATGGAAATGTAGAAAAAACTGTTTTAGAATACATTATAAGAGATCATGATCTTGAGTTATTTGAAAGCAGGAAAACTTTAATACAAAAAATTGCAAACGATTTTAACGAACGTTTACAGCAAAATTTGATTCAAGTAGAAATCAAAGATCAATATTTTAACATGAAGGAAAAAGTAACACCTGTTATGCATATTGTAGATATCGTTGAAGAAGTTATGAAAGATATTGGTATTACTCCCTTAATTAAACCAATTAGAGGTGGTACAGATGGTTCTCAACTTTCTTACAAAGGTTTGCCTTGTCCTAACATTTTTGCTGGCGGACATAATTTTCATGGTAGATTTGAATATGTTCCTTTAGAATCTATGATAAAAGCAACAGAAGTAATAGTTGGAATTGCTCAAAAAGTTTCTGTAAAGTATCAATAAAAAAACTCCAGAAATAAATTTCTGGAGCTATAATAAAATTAGTACATATTATTTTCAATAAAATCCCCCAATCTTATGTAAATAATGTAATACTGTGCAAGGGTAATTCATTTTATTGCAATCAAAAAGTCATAAACATAAATAAAGGGTTTTTCCTATATTTTATTAAGAAAAACCCCCTATTTTAATATAGCGCAGAAGTAATTTATAAATGGGTATTTTTATATAGTTTAAAATAAGAATAAATTATTCGAATTATAAATAACATTAAATTAAAAAAGCTCCAGAAATTTATTTCTGGAGCTTTCATCATTATATTACATATTATTTTCAATAAAATCCCATAATTTTACATCTATAAAGTAATATAATATAAATTTAATGTTTTTTACAACAAGAAAAAAATAGATGATAATAATTAAGGAATTCCCCTATTAAATTAGGTATAAAAATCTATAACAACAAGATATTTTTTTTAGATATATTCAACAATATACATTTAGAGTAACAGTAGTGTGTTTAATAATTCACAAAAAAAACTGAATTATATATTTAAAATAAATCTGGGTTTTTACCTTTTACATTTTCATAAAAGGAATGAAAAAATTTAAAATCTTTCTCCATATTATCTGTTGTATAATAAGCTTCAGATATTTTAATTTTCTTTTTTTCAAAATCTAAAGTAGCCATAACAATAGGTACATTTGCTCCTTTGGCTATATAGTAAAAACCTGTTTTCCATTTATCAACTTTTTTACGAGTTCCTTCTGGTGATAAACCTAATCTAAATTCTTCTTTACTATTAAAAACTTGCACAATCGCATCCACCAAATTATTACTTTTTGATCGATCTACTGGAGTTCCTCCTAAAGCCCTAAAGAAAAATCCAAAAGGACCATTAAAAAGCGAATTCTTACCAATAAAATTAATCATTGTACCTGAAGCCATTCTAGATAAAATAGCGATAGGAAAATCTATCCAACTTGTGTGCGGAGCAGCTATAACAACATATTTTTTAATATCTTGAGGGAAATTGTTTTCCAATCTCCAGCCTAAAATAGTAAATAAGATAAATTTTGCAAATCCTTTCATTGTGAGTTTTAAAAGCGATAAATTTAAGGACTTAATTTGATATGATGACCGATTTGATTACTTACTTCCTAATTGCACTGATTTTTAGCTTCATAGGTTTATTTATTGGCAAGCTTTTATCAAAATTAAACTTTGGAAAAGAGAAAATGTCCTTAGAAAAAGAAAAATCTACTTTAGAAGAACGAGCTGCTTTGTTGCTTCAATCTAAAGATATAGTTGAAAATAATTATATAGAACTTCAAAAAGAGCTTAAAAGTAATCAACAAGAAAAAGAACATTTAATTACAGTAAAAACAAGACAAGATTCAGAGAATAAAAATTTACAACTAAAACTGGATGAGCATAAAACTGAAGTTGAAAAATTACAAGAAAAGTTCACAAATGATTTTGAAGTTCTTGCAAATAAAATATTAGAAGAAAAATCGAATAAATTTACCCAACAGAATAAAGAAAATTTAAAAATAATCTTAAATCCGTTGCAAGAAAAAATAAAGATTTTTGAAGATAAAGTAGATAAAACTCATAAAGAAAGTATTGATTATCATGCTGCTTTACGTCAGCAAATTTTAGGATTAAAAGAAATGAATTTGCAAATGAGTAAGGAAACCATCAACCTTACTAAGGCATTAAAAGGGGATAATAAAACACAAGGAAATTGGGGCGAATTAGTACTAGAAAGAGTATTAGAAAAATCTGGTTTAGAGAAAGATAGAGAGTATTATGTACAGCAAAGCTTCACCAATGAAGAAGGTAGAAGAATTTTACCTGATATTGTAATTCATTTACCTGATAACAAAAAAATGGTTGTTGATTCTAAAGTTTCTTTAACTGCTTACGAGCAATTTGTAAATGAAGAGGATGAAACTTTAAAATCACAATTTTTAAAAGACCATATAGCATCACTTAATAGACATGTGGTGCAATTATCAGAAAAAAAATACGAAGATATTTATAAAATAGAATCACCTGATTTTGTGTTGCTTTTTATACCGATTGAACCCGCTTTTGCTGTGGCAATAAATGCCGATAATCATTTATACAACAAAGCTTTTGAAAAAAATATTGTTATCGTTACTCCTACTACTTTGTTAGCCACTTTACGTACCATAGATTCTATGTGGAATAATGAAAAACAACAAAGAAATGCTATTGAAATTGCAAGACAAGCTGGAGCATTATACGATAAATTCCAAGGTCTTTTAGGCGATTTAGTTGGTATTGGTAAACGAATTGATGACACAAAAAAAGAATACTCTAACGCCATGAATAAGCTTTTTGATGGTAGAGGAAATTTAATAACTAGTGTTGAAAAGCTCAAGAAAATGGGCGCTAAAGCTAAAAAATCAATTCCTGAAAATATTATTGAACGGGCAAATTTAAACGATTAAATAAACTCACTTATTTTTCGATCTCTTTTAATAAAGTGAAACTTATCTTCTTTAATTACTTTTTTTCTGTATCCAAATAAATGAAAAATATCTGTTGCCAAAAACTTTGCTGTTCTTGAGTTTACAATTAATGTATAAGGTAATTTTCTATCAGACTTTACACCAGGTAAAAGTTTTAACAACTGATGAAAATGAAGTTTTCTAGCTAATCTTGACGCTTTTAACCAAAATTTAGAAATTTTTGTAATAATAAAGAACCCATCATCACCCTTTTTTTGATACAAAGGCATAAAAATTTTCCCTTTTTGCATTGCATCAATTTCACTTTCGTTACTATACGCTAACAATTCATGTTTTACAATTTCTTGAAAATTTTGATATCCCTTCACCATTTTAAAATTTTCAAAAGGTTTTATAGCGTATTTATAATCAATTTTATAAAAATCTTGAGTTTCATTAAACAAGGATAATGAGTTTTTGTAAAAAGTATACTTCTTCACATCTTTTTGATCTATACATTTTGCAGCAACTAAAGCCAACCATAGAAAAGCAACACAATTATCAACAGACAATCCGTTATCATGCTGACCGGCTTCAAACCCCAATGCAACATGTCCAAATTCGTTAATATATGTTAACAAAGGTCCGTCTAAATACTCTTCAATGCCTAAAATAGTCGGAATAGAAAAATTTGATGAATATTTTCGATTATTTAGAGAATCACTAATTGTTATAAAAGGCTGTGTATCTGAAGAAGTTGTGTGTAAATCTAAAAAATAAAAAGGTCCTTTTTCCTTTTTAAGTATTTCCTTTATAATTACATGAATCTCTTTTTGTTCTTGTGATTCAACCTCTAAATTACTTTCTAATTGAAATTTTAATATTTCCTCTTTTGTCCAAATTCTATTTAAATCAATATTTTTGAAACGAATATTTTCTTTAATCGCATTTATGTTTCCAGAAATTCCATAGAAATTTCCTTTTAAACTTATTTTCTCATCAACTATCGTCTTAAAAACTTTTAACAGAGCATTTATTCCTGCTCGTTCGTTACCATGAATTCCTCCGATTGCAATAATTGTTGGAGATTTTTTTACACCTTTTACCTTACCTAAAATTCTTTTCACAAGAATTTTTTCATTAAAAGACTCTAATTCTATAGGATTGACCATTATTTTTTATTGATTATTTCTATTTTATTTAAATCATTTTTAGTTAAAATACCTACTAATTTATCATCTTTAATAACCACTACACATGTGTTCTTTGTATTTAAAATTAATTGTTTTGCCTCCTCATATGATGTTTCTGGATGCGTAATATCAAAATCTGTATTCATTATATTTTTAGCAACCTTATTCATCACTCTTGTTGATGAAAAATCTAATTTTTCTAATTGAATTCCTTCTATAATACCAACAATTTTATTGTGTTTATCAACTACAGGAATGTGATGTATTTGTTTCCATTTCATTATATTAAAAACCAATTTTAATAGATCGTTTTCATGAACAACAAAAAGGCTTGTAGACATTATCTTATAGACTTTATCGTATTTTTTATCGCTTTTATTCTCATGAAAAACAACAGGTTCCCAATCTGTAATAATCTTATTCGATTGCTGATTTAGATAAATATGCTCTGTTAAAATTACATTGGCTTCATAATTAGAGACCTCTTTTCTTAAATTACGTTTGTTTCTAATCAACCATTTACTTCCTGTTGTATTTGTATCAATTCTGTCTTGAATAATTCCTAAATAATAATCGATTTCAGATTCGTCGATATTCGATTTTAACAACCCTTCTTTTGCCATCGGAATTAAAACATTCTCCATCATTTTTTTTGCAGAAATACCTTTTCCAAACCAATTAAAATAGGTGTTAATACCAGTTCTCGCTGCATTTACAAAATTACCCCGAGCATCACGAAAAGGCATTTTCCTCCAAATTTTTTCATACTGTTTTGGCATTCCCTGCATAACGCCAACCCATAAAAGTGCATTTGCTATTTCGTCTTTAACACTTGGTCCAGAAGGAATGTATCTATTTTCTATACGTAAATGAGCTGTGTTTTCATGAACGCCATAGCACAATCGATTCCATTTATATAAAGTACCATTATGTAAATTCAAAGCCTCTAACTTTGGCATAATTCCTTTTTTAACTAACTCCATAGAATTCTCATCAAAATTTGATGTAACCAATGGTGGATATCTAGATATATCATCTGTATACAATTCTAAAATTGAATCTTTTACCCAATTATGACCAAAAGAAACTCTAGGTTTTTGTTCTCTAGAAAAATGGGTAACATTTCTTAAATCTACACTTTGTTGAAAAAGTGCTATTCTTGTTTCACTCCACAATTCTTTCCCCAATAAAAGCGGGGAGTTCGTCATAATAGATAATATAGGACCAGCAATTGCTTGAGACCAATTATACTTATCTATAGCTTCTTCTGGGTTAATTTGTAAATGAACTTGAAAACTAGTGTTACACGCTTCAAATAAAATAGACTCATGTCTTAATATAAGTTCATCAACACCTAGAATATGAAATTTAAAATCATCACCTCTTATTTTTTTCAACACTTTATTTAGTGTTTTATAGCGTTTAAAAGGAGTAATATTCTTAAAATCGAGATCTTTCTTTCTTAAAGTAGGTAAGATTCCTGTAAGGATTAATTTATTGTTTTCAATATCATTCGCTACTTTATATCCTTTATCTAATAGTGAAGTTAGTTGTTTTTCAATATCAGAAAAGCAAGTGTTTTTTAATTCAAATGGATCTAAATTAATTTCTAAATTGAATAAAGCCAGCTCAGTTGTAAAATGAGTATCGTTTATCTTTTCTAGAATTTCTAAAGCATTTGTAGAAGGTCTAAAATCTTTATCTACGATACAGATTTCTTGTTCTGCCCCAACTCTTTGAATTCCAGTTTCGAACAAGTTATTTTTAATCATATACTCCAAAGCTTCAATATCATTAAGCAAATGAAGTACAAAATCTTTACGATCTTTTTGTGTTTTAATTGCAATAACAGATTGTGAACCCATAACGAATGCATTGTATAACAACGAAGTACGTGAAATATTTGTAAATTAAATATGATAATTGTCAGTACCCATTTTAAGCATAAAAAAAGCATCAAGAATTAACTTGATGCTTTTAAAATTTTTATTTTACTTCACAAAAGTGAAATACTTAAACCTAGTTTGTTTACATTACAAATAACCTTCTAGCTTTCATCATATCAGAAACTCGGTCTCCAATAGCTTCTAAAGCTTCTTCATTTTCTGCATTTTGTATAGCTTCATCAATAAAATTAACAACAGCAACCATATCCTCTTCTAATAAACCACGTGTTGTAATTGCAGCAGTACCAATACGGATTCCTGAAGTTACAAATGGGCTTTTATCATCAAAAGGAACCATGTTTTTATTTACTGTAATATCTGCTTTTCCAAGAGCAATCTCAGCATCTTTTCCAGAAATATTTTTGTTACGTAAATCTATTAACATACAATGGTTGTCTGTACCACCAGAGATAATATCATATCCTTTAGCCACAAATTCTTTTGCCATTGCAGCAGCATTTTCTTTTACTTGTAATTGATACTCTAAAAACTCATCTGTTAAAGCCTCACCAAAAGCAACCGCTTTAGCAGCAATAACATGCTCTAAAGGCCCACCTTGGTTTCCTGGAAAAACTGAAGAATTAATTAAAGTAGACATTTTCTTTAATTTTCCTGATTTTAATTTTAATCCAAAAGGATTCTCAAAATCTTTACCAATCATAATCATTCCACCTCTTGGTCCACGCAATGTTTTGTGAGTTGTTGTAGTAACAATATGACAGTGAGGTATTGGATCATTTAATATTCCTTTAGCAATTAAACCTGCAGGATGAGAAATATCAGCCATTAAAATAGCGCCAACAGAATCAGCAACTTCTCTAAACTTTTTAAAATCTATGTCTCTAGAATACGCAGAAGCACCAGCAATAATTAATTTTGGTTTATGCTCTTTTGCTTGTTGTTCTAAATGATCGTAATCAATAATTCCAGTTTCTCTAACAACACCATAAAAAACAGGATTGTATAATTTACCAGAAAAATTTACTGGAGAACCATGCGTTAAATGTCCGCCATGAGATAAATCAAAACCTAAAACAGTTTCACCTGGTTTTAAACAAGCTGCATAAACAGCTGTATTTGCCTGAGAACCAGAGTGTGGCTGAACATTTACATATTCTGCACCAAATAATTCTTTTGCTCTGTCTATAGCAATTTGCTCAATAACATCTACAACTTCACAACCTCCATAATATCTTTTACCTGGATATCCTTCAGCATATTTATTGGTTAAAATAGAACCTTGGGCTCTCATAACGTCATCACTTACAAAGTTTTCTGATGCTATTAATTCTAATCCGTTTAACTGTCTTTCTTTTTCTTCCTGAATAAGGTCAAAAATTTGATTGTCTAATTGCATTGTTGTTGTTGTTTTTAAAAATAGGTTCAAAAATAACAAAATCATTTTTGTAAAAAACATGTTTTAACTATATTTTATAATTTTTTGTTATAATTATACATTTGAGAATAAAGTACTCTTAAAAATACATTTTTCATTGTATTTTTATTTTAAAATGGGAAAAATTTATGTACGTTTGGTAAAAAATAAATCAACTTAGTATGATCATAACAGCAAATAATCCAAATAGAAAATCTTGGTTAAAAGTTCAAAAAGATTCAGATTTCCCCATACAAAATATTCCTTTTGGAGTATTTATTACAAGAGATGATATTATTACTATTGGTAGTAGAATTGGTGATTTTGCTATAGATTTAGGTGCTTTTCATCAATTGGGTTATTTTAAAGGAATCCCTTTAACTGAAGACCTTTTTCTACAAGATAATTTAAATGATTTTATTGCTGATGGCCGTAAAACCTGGCGTTTAGTAAGAAATAGAATTGCAGAAATTTTTGATGTTACAAACAGCTCTTTAAGAGATAATGCAAATCATAAAGACAAAATTATTTTTAGAATGGATGAAGTAGAAATGTTATTACCTGTTTCTGTAGGTGATTACACAGATTTCTACGCAAGTAAAGAACATGCTACAAATGTTGGCTCTTTATTTAGGGATCCAGAAAACGCATTGTTTCCTAATTGGTTGCAAGTACCAATTGGATATCATGGTAGAAGTTCTTCAATAATTCCTTCTGGAACACCTGTTAGGAGGCCTTACGGACAAACAAAACCTAATGAAGGTGAAACAACTCCTAATTTTGGCCCAACAAAATTATTAGATTTTGAGCTTGAAATGGCTTTTATTACTACGGATGCTAATGTTTTAGGAGATAGAATCCCTATTGATGAAACAGAAGAGTATATTTTTGGATTGGTACAATTTAATGATTGGTCAGCAAGAGACATTCAAGCTTGGGAATATGTACCATTAGGACCATTTTTAGGAAAAAACTTTGCTTCAACAATTTCACCATGGATTGTAACTTTAGATGCTTTAGAGCCTTTTAGAGTTGATAATCCAAAACAAGTACATGAACCTCTCCCTTATTTAAAGCAAGAAGGAAAAGGAAGTTACGATATTAAATTACAAGTAGGAATTCAACCAGAAAACGGAGAAGAAACGATACTTGCCAATTCTAATTTTAAATATATGTATTGGACAATGGCACAACAATTAGCGCATCATACAGTAAATGGTTGTCCTGTAGAAGCTGGAGATTTAATGGGTTCTGGAACAATTTCTGGACCAACAAAAGATAGTTATGGTTCTATGTTAGAGTTAACATGGAGAGGCCAAAACCCTATCAAACTAAAAGATGGCACAGAACGTAAGTTTATAAATGATAATGATACCATAATTATGCGTGCACATTGTGAAAATGATAAAGTACGTATTGGTTTTGGAGAATGTGTGGGTAAAGTTTTACCTGCTAATTAAAAGGTATTAATTTCATCAATATAATTAGCAAAAGCCTTCTGAAAAATGAAGGCTTTTTTTTATAGGTATATTTTAATTATAGGTATTTTTTACATATCTTGAAAAAAATTACCTATGATATTTACGAATTACCTTGTTAGGAATTATTTATTCCTTGTTTTTATTTCTTTAACATTTACTTTTCAATCATTTTCTCAATGTATCGATTTTGATAAAATTGAATCACAAAAGGCGACCAATTTTCAAGGTGTTTATGATAGTTCCGTTGCCTTTGCAGATGTTGATCTAGATGGTGATCAAGATGTTTTAATTACAGGAAATAAATCGGAAGGCATTGCAAGTTCTATTTTATATTTAAATAATGGAAGTGGTCAATATGAAATATCACCAAATAATAATTTTGAAAATGTAATTTTTAGCTCTGTTGCTTTTGCTGATATCGACGGAGATAATGACCCTGATTTATTAATTACAGGATCTAGTGGATACAACGTTTATGCTAAGTTGTACAAAAATGATGGTAAAGGAATCTTCAGTGAAGTAAAGGATGCAAATCTATTTGGAGTTAATAAAGGGTCTATAGCATTTTCTGATATAGATGGAGATAATGATTTAGATTTATTAATTACAGGTCGTGGTTATCTTGGTAGAGAAAAAGTTGCTAAACTTTATAGTAATGATGGTTCTGGTAATTTTGCTGAATTGAACGAAACACCTTTTGTTGGAGTATATAATAGCTCTGTTGAATTTTCTGATATTAATGATGATGGAGATCAGGACGTTATTATAATGGGGCTTGATAGCTCAAATAACGCAATCACAAAACTTTATTCAAATAATGGAACCGGAACTTTTACAGAGTTAAATAATGTTACATTTGAAAACCTTCATTCTGGATCATTGGAGTTTTCAGATATAGATGGGGATAATGACTTAGATATTCTATTAACTGGTATAAATAATTCAGATGAATTATTTACAAAATTATACAAAAATGATGGTTCAGAGAATTTTAGTGAGTTAACAAATACACCTTTTGATAATCTAAGACATAGCTCCATAGCTTTTGGAGATGTAGATGGAGATAATGATCCTGATTTACTAGTTACTGGTGATTTGTCTTTTACACTTGCTGTGCAAAGATTCTATAAAAATGATGGGGCAGGAAACTTTACTATTGTTGAGAATACGCCCTTCGCTTTTGTAAGATATGGATCTGTTAAATTTTCGGATATTGACAAAGATAATGATCTCGATCTAATAGTAACCGGACAAAATAATGCAAATCAAGGAGTTGCTGAACTTTATAGAAATGATGGTACAGGTGTATTTAGCATTATAGATAAACTTCAAGGAGTTAGCAAGAGTGATGTCTCATTTTCTGATACAGATGGAGATGGTGACCAAGATATGCTTTTAACAGGTTCATCTGGAAATACAAAAATCGCAAAGCTTTATAGAAATGATGGTGTTAACGGTTATAATGAAATTGGAACTCCGTTTGCACCTGTAAATGAAAGCGCAGTTGCATTTGCGGATATTGATAATGATGGAGATGAAGATGTATTAATTGCTGGACAAGGATATTATTCAATGTTAACCAATCTATATAAAAACGATGGTTTCGGAGGCTTTGAGAAAGATACCGAATCGACTTTTATAGGTGTAAGATATGCTGCTATAGCCTTTGCTGATGTAGATGATGATGATGACTTAGATGTATTAATTACAGGTCAAAGCCTAACTTTAGACAGATTTATATCAACTCTATACATAAATGATGGAAAAGGAAAATTTAGTGAAGCACCTTCAACACCCTTTAAATCCGTAGCTTTTGGGTCTGTTTCTTTTGAAGATTTTGACAATGATGGAGACCAAGATGTTTTTATTACTGGTAGGACAATTACTAACGGAGTAGTTTCAAACATGTACTTTAATGATGGTTCAGGTAATTTTAGCTTAGTAAATAGCGGTTCGTTTGAAGCTGTTGGTTTTAGTGATGCAGATATAGCTGATGTAGATAATGATGGTGATAAAGATATTCTGCTTAGTGGTGGAAAAGGTTATGTTTCACCATTATATACTAATTTATACCTAAACAACGGTAAAGGTAAATTTACTAAAAAAGAAGAAACTCCTTTTCCTCCTTTAAAATATGCATCTATACAATTTGCAGATATTGATGGAGACAATGATCAAGATGTTTTTATGACCGGAAGAACTATAGATCAATCGAGGTCACCTGTCTCTATGCTTTTTTCAAATGACGGTTCAGGTATTTTTACTGAAGTAATAAATATGCCAATGGAAAATGTTGAAAGAGGAACTATTGGATTTGTAGATATTGATGGTGATTTAGATTTAGATCTATTTTCATCAGGAATCAATAATTCTGGCAATGACGTGTCTTCTTTTTACGTAAATAATACAAGTAAAGGTGCAATTGAACCTTCTTTTTCATTCACAAATCAATCTAAAGATGCAATAGTTGATTTTTGTAACAATACCATTACATTATATGTACCATCTGGAACCGATATAACTTCACTTTCACCAGTGATTAATTTACCTGATGGATATACAGTAAGTCCTGGAAATAGTATATCTCAAGATTTTACCAACCCAATTATTTATTCTATTTCTAAAAATGGTATTTCTCAAAGCTGGACAGTATCTGTAATTACTGAATCTAGTAGTGATACAGATATTCTTACTTTTGAACTTAGAGAACAAGCAAGTTCTGCAATTATAGACCCAATAAATCATACAGTAACTCTAAAAGTCATCGGTAAAACTGAACTTTATAATTTAATACCAGAATTCACTCTTTCAACAGGTGCTACAACTACCGTTAATTCAATTGAGCAAATAACTGGTGTAACTGGTAATGATTTTTATGATATAGTAATTTATACTGTTATAGCTGAAGATGGCATTACAAAACAGAGTTGGAGGGTT
>JQIA01001258.1_pt1 | contig 13632 bp, 13 predicted proteins | sample 811431 | NCBI WGS metagenome assembly JQIA01 (sample SAMN02998118, study PRJNA258478) | marine sediment metagenome | biome: marine; feature: seafloor; material: sediment; isolation source: oil-polluted sediment collected from 3 locations (0.5 km, 0.7 km and 0.9 km)... | place: USA: Gulf of Mexico ... | reverse complement strand
TTAGCTCAAATCTAAACTGACAGGCACTGCTGAAAAACGGGTAACTGTCAGATCAAGTCTGAGCTACTACACATTATTTGTAGTAGCTCAGACTTGATCTAACCCCCAGCCCCCACAACACCCTGTATGCGGATCCGCACAGGGCGTTTCCTGAAAACGTTTAAAGCAAGATAGCTTCGTTGTCTTGTGCCAACTCGCCTCCAGTCTACGCCTCATATGATGTTCTTGTTCATTAGCTCGCAATTTTGCTAGCGGCTTCCTTCAGACCAAACCTCGCGGGTAAGCCCTTGCCATTCGCTAGTAGTTATCGTCTACTGACAACACAGTTTTCGACGGTGTTCTTCCTACAGAGGACATCCACCTCATTAGTTCACACCCATGCTGGGCGTACAAAAGGACTGTTAGCAAGAACAGGTTGGCAATAAAAACAGGGGGTTTGATACTCGAGGAAATTATTAAAACACCTCTCCACCACGACCAACATACCGAATAATAATCATAAATACTTAAGGTAAATCATGAAGTTATCTCAATGCGTCAACAGGGCTGTTCAACTTAACCCCCAAGGATTAGCCACTGTCTTTGGTGAACGCAGGCACACCTGGGCACAGTTCAAAAACCGCATTATGCGCTTGGCGCAGGGCCTAAGGGGTTTGGGTGCGGAAAATGAAGAGCGAGTGGCAATACTGGCTTTTAACAGTGACCGTTATCTGGAATATTTCTTTGGCGTACCCTGGGCCGGAGGCATGATTGTCCCGATCAATATCCGCCTGGCTGCGCCGGAAATCATCTTCACTCTGAATGATTCAGGAACCAAGCTGCTGGTAGTCGATGATACTTTTGCTGCCATGCTACCCGCCCTGAAGGGTAAAATAGACACGGTCACCCAAATTGTTTTTGTAGGCGAAGGCAAAACCCCTGAAGGGTGCGTGAACCATGAGGATTTAATTCAAGATAATCAACCTGCAGAGGATGCCGGTCGTTGTGATGAAGATCTAGCAGGTTTGTTTTATACCGGCGGTACCACAGGTCGGTCAAAAGGTGTGATGCTGAGCCACAATAACCTGCTCAGCAATGCCCTGAATATGATCCCTGCACTACAGATAGATGAAAAGGTTGTTTACTTGCACGCTGCGCCGATGTTTCATCTGGCCGACTGCGCATCAACGTTTGCCATCACCTTGACAGGCGGCAGTCACAGTTTTATCCCCAAATTTGACCCCAAAGACACTTTAAAAGCGATTGTTACCGACAAAGTAACCAACTGCTTGTTGGTACCGACAATGCTGAATATGTTAATTAACCTCCCAGGCTTTAAAGAGCATGATCTATCGGGTTTTCGAAAAATCATGTATGGCGCTTCTCCAATGCCTGGATCAGTATTATTAAAAGCGATGGAGTTACTGCCTGATTGCGAATTTATGCAGGGTTACGGTATGACAGAAGCATCACCTTTGATCACCTTTCTTGAGGCTAAATACCACTCCATGGAGGGGCCTTATGCAGGTCGCCTGAAATCAGCAGGTCGTGCTGGCGTGGCGGTTGAGCTCAAAATTGCGGATGAAAACGACAATGAGGTGCCTCGTGGTCAAGTGGGTGAAGTATTGAGTCGAGGTCCCCATGTAATGAAAGGTTACTGGAAGATGGAGGAGCTCAGCAAAGAAACATTACGCGGTGGGTGGCTGCATACCGGCGACATGGCCTATATGGATGAAGATGGCTTTATCTACATTGTGGATCGCTCTAAAGATATGATTATTTCAGGTGGCGAAAATGTCTTTTCCACTGAAACAGAGAATGCGATTTATCACCATCCGGCTGTACGAGAATGTGCTGTTATTGGCATTCCACATGATGACTGGGGTGAACAGGTTCATGCTGTGGTTGTTTTGCATGAGGGGGAAAATTTAACTGAGGATGCATTAAAAAAACACTGTACTCAATTGATTGCCGGTTATAAATGTCCACGAAGTATCAGCTTTCAGAATGAATCGTTACCCGTCAGTGGAGCGGGTAAAATTTTAAAAACAGATCTGCGTAAACCTTATTGGGCAGGGCAAGATAGAGGAGTTAATTGATTGCGTGTAATCGGGATAGAAGGATGTCTCACGACACCTCGCCTACCACACCACCCAGCACACACGGTTAAAGAGCAGGGCTAGTTAGTAGATCCCCAGTGAAAGCCCACTGGCCAGCCCATGCCCCATTTCCCGGCAAGCCTGAAGATGTTCTGCGGTTACTTCTCCTCGGCCTATCAGGGCTTCAGCCACCTTCTTCAAAGGATAACCCCGCAAGATCCTATCCACCTCTCGAACCGCGCCAGTGCCATCATTTCCGGCACTAACAAATAGCGCGTAGGGCAGATTCAATTGATGCGGCAGGGCATCGTAATAGGTACGGTCAAAAAAATCCTTCAACGCACCAGACATATAACCAAAATTTTCCGGTGTACCAAAGATCACACCATCAACGTTTAGCAGATCTTCAATTTTAGCATCAACGGCTTTGACCAGTCTGGAGTCGCAATCCTCCTCCCGCTGGGCCCCCTCCAGTACAGCATGCGCCATTTTTTCTGTATTACCTGATTGACTGTGATACAAGATTAATAGTTTTTTGTCTGCCATTAAATGATTACCCGGTCGCCACCATAATATTCAGAACCGCGCTCTATAATGATAATGTGTCTGCATGACCTGATTCAAATTATCCCAAAAATCACAGTTGAGTGCGAAAAAGATGTCTAAGATGATGCGTGAACGCTTTATAGAGTTCACAGTGATATTAACCATGCGAGTGACGGCTGTTTTATGATACCTGATAATTCACAGAACAAAAAAATCCGCTGTTTTATAGGTGTAACCCCGCAGATCAAACTGCGCGATTCGCTGGTCAGTTATCAGGATTGTATCAAACCTCTGCTTTCCAGTCAGCGACTACGCTGGACTCAACCTAGCAATCTACACCTGACCCTAAAATTTATTGGTAATATCGATGATAATCAATTAGATACACTAAAACAACAGCTCATTATTCAACTTAAGAACACAAAGATATTTAAGACCACTATGGAAAAAATAGAGTGGTTTCCCTCAGCCAGTACGCCGCGAGTTATCGCTCTCTTAAGCAGTGTCGCCAACATTGAACTACAGGCCCTGGCCGCCCGCTGCGACAAGGCAGCTCAGCAAATCGGCGTGCCATCAAATAGCCACCCTTTCAGGGGTCACATTACCCTGGCGAGAAACAGGAGTAAAATTCCTGCAAATAATTCTATGGAAAAAACCGTTACACCTTTAACGCTACAGGTTGATCGAGTCACTATTTTTCAGAGTCACCTGACCCCTCAGGGTCCCATCTACACAGAGCAGGGCGGGATAGGTCTAAGGCCCGCTTAGTCTTTTACCCGATGTACAATCCAGATTGTCTTGCCGTTAGCGTACAATCATCGTTTGTCCACTCTTGACGGTATCCTCATCCTCCTGCCTCGGTGGGATCTCGATGCCTCGCTGATAAGCCGGCCGTTCTGAAAGTCGTTCTAACCAGGCCTGTAAGTTATCCAGCCCCTCAATACTGACCCCGGACCAGTCATGAATTCTAACCCATGGCCAATGAGCAATATCCGCGATTGAATGTTCGTCACACAAGTATTTTCGCCCCTCAAGCTGTTTGTCGAGCACCTCAAACAAACGTCTGGACTCATGCTGATACCGTGAAATCGCACTGGGAATTTTTTCATCGAAATAGCGATAAAAAACGTTCGCCTGCCCCATCATAGGGCCAACCCCTCCCATTTGAAACATAAGCCACTGCATCACCTCGCTTCTCTCTTTTTCACTTTTCGGCAGCAATTGACCGGTTTTTTCTGCTAGATAAACAAGTATTGCACCAGACTCAAAAACGGCAAAATCACCGTTTGCTCTATCAACAATAGTTGGGATTCGCCCGTTCGGATTCAGTCGCATATAATCCGTTGCTTTCTGTCCTCCATCACGCAGGTTGATATGGATTAACTGGTAAGGTAGCTGTAGCTCTTCCAGTACGATAGAGATTTTGTAGCCGTTGGGCGTTGCTGCAGAATAAAGATCAATCATTTTGAGCACCTCTTTGATATCAGTTATACAGTGAGCAGTTCAGTACATTTACAGTTGCCTTACCCGCCGATTTACGATAAAAAGGCACCTGTCTAATTTGTGTCCACCTTAAAAATATGCGCATCATACAAAAAAGCTTCAGAAATAACCGTTGCAATTACAATGAAAAATAACACATCGGCTGAGGCGACACTTGAAAGTCTATATAAAATTTTCACCGTCCCCGAATCAGCAAGCTCCACACTAATCAAGCTTGATCGAGAATTATCCAGCAACCTGCAAGGGTTTCTACAGGATAGAATCGTTGCTGTTGAAAAGGATATCGGGGAGGTAGAAAAAGATTTTTCTGATTCCAAAATACCTGAAAAACCCAACTTCGTATCAGATCACACCGAAGTGCTGCTGGACAAACTGCTAGCACACTCAGTTCACACTGCAGCACCGGGTTTTATAGGGCATATGACATCGGCACTACCCTATTTTATGTTGCCGCTATCAAAAATTATGATCGCGCTCAACCAGAACCTGGTCAAAATAGAGACATCCAAAGCTTTTACCCCTCTTGAACGCCAGGTATTGGGGATGATGCATCGATTGATCTATCAAAAAACAGATGCTTATTATGAGCAGTGGATGCATCAAAGTAGCCGGTTTCTCGGCATATTTTGCTCCGGCGGCACCGTCGCCAACATCAGCGCTCTGTGGGTAGCACGGAATAACGCATTCCCCGCAGAAGAGGGCTTTGGCGGTATCCAGCAAGCGGGGCTCGCGGCAAGCTTAGCCCATTATGGCTACAAGGGTGCGGCCATCTTAGTATCTGAGCTGGGGCATTATTCTTTCCGCAAATCTGCCGATCTGTTGGGCCTAGGGTTGCAAAATCTGATCGCCATCCCCACTGACAGCCAGTTTAAAATGGATCTAACGGCCCTAAAATCTGCCTGTACCGAGTTGCGCCAACGGGGTATAAAACCCCTTGTCATCGTCGGGATTGCAGGTAGTACGGAGACAGGCAGCATTGACCCGTTGCATGAGATTGCAGATATCGCCGCAGAGCAGGACTGCCATTTCCATGTGGATGCTGCCTGGGGAGGGCCCACCCTGTTTTCAACAGAGCATGCAGCCCTGCTCAAAGGGATAGAAAAAGCTGATTCTGTGACGATTGATGCACACAAACAGATGTACACACCGATGGGTGCTGGTATGGTGCTGTTTCGCAACCCCACCCTGCCCTCAGCCATTGAACATCATGCAGAGTACGTGATTCGCAAGGGTTCTAAGGACCTTGGCGCAGTAGCACTTGAAGGGTCACGCTCAGGAATGGCGTTACTGGTTCATGCCGGCCTGCATATTATGGCCCGCACCGGCTATGAATTACTGATCAACCAGGGCATTACCAAGGCGCAGACCTTCGCTTCCATGATTGAAGCACACGAAGATTTCGAGCTGATTTCAAAGCCTCAACTCAATATCCTGACCTATAGATTTGTTCCTCGCACAATTCAGGATAAATTAAAAAATTCCTCACCGCAGGACGCGGCGCAGATTAATTCGGTGGTTAACGAACTCACCATATCGATACAGAAAACGCAACGCGAACGAGGCAAGACCTTTGTTTCAAGAACTCGAATCAAATCAACAACTTATGACCGCCATCTTATTGTGGTTTTTCGGGCGATTTTAGCCAACCCATTAACCACAGAGGACACCCTGCACGAGGTGCTCCAAGAACAGCTGGCGATCGCCTCCGAGCCCTCTGCATTGAAATTACTCTCAGGCCTGTAGTACCCAGAAATAGTACCCAGCAGTTCATCTCAATCCAATAATATTCGGACTAGTATTGGATCATTATTGGGCTTGCACTTCCTTGTAGATTCTAAGCTGGGTGTTAAACCCCTGAACGATAACTTTTACTTTTTCTACCACACTGTTGTACAGGATTACATTGGCTTTTTTCTGCTCCTCTGTCAGAGCCTGGGTTGTATTTTCATCTTCATCGTCCAGGCAGGTCAGAAACAGTTCAATATCGGCAAGGTACTGTTTAACTGCCTGTTGAGCAGCCATCATTTCCTGGGCCAGGGCTTGACCACCATCTGGCAGCTCAACCGGTGCGGGCTCCATACACCCGGCGAATAGATTAGCCGATATCATCCCAACAAATACAAATACCCAGAATGCTAGTAATCTTTTCATATCTCTATTATTCTCAACCCCATTGAGCAGACTCCAGCTTGGAAACCGCCGATTTCACGTGATCTAATATCCGCAGCCGTTCCATCACTGTGCAGAGAGCGAATCTTACCACTAGGTTTTGCGCAATCACATCCCTATAATAGCAACCTTGCTAATCTCAGGTTTCTTATGCAAAAAGCCAGGTGGTAACCCACACAACCCGAGAGATTCCGAATCAACCGATCATAACTATCGAAAAATACAGGACATAAAACCATTTTGAACAGTAACCAGCTATTAGGCAACATTGGCGCTTTTTGGGGCATAGCAGGTGTCTCAGCCATTCTCAGCGGTGCCATCTACCGCTTATCTGTAATCGCTATAGATGGATTGAGCCAACCGTTGAACTGGTATCACTGGCTATCAACCCTAATCTGTGTGCTATTTATGGCCTATACGGAAGGTTATAAGGGTTTTCAGCTCCAATTTTCACCCCGGGTTGCTGCGAGAAGCCTGTATTTACGTGATAACCCTACCCCGCTCCATGTGCTGCTGGCACCACTCTTCTGCATGGGTTATTTTTATACCACTCGTAAACGACAGATCACCAGCATTGTGATTACACTGTTAATAATCTGCATAGTTCAACTTGCCCATATGCTGATACAACCCTGGCGAGGGATTCTTGATCTTGGGGTGGTGGTCGGTTTGACCTGGGGGCTGGCTTCGCTGCTGGCCTTTGCTATCTCTGCCTTGGCACGACCCGGCTTTCCCTACTCTCCAGAGTTACCGGAACCCTGAACGCTACCTCGCTTGTACGCTGACTGAGGGTATTTTCAGTGCATCCGCATCTGATCATACCAGGGGTTTGATATTAGAGACGTGCAGTCAGGTTAAGAAACCCTTAGAGATTATTAACCGGTGGCGCAGATCTACCCACCGAAGACTGCAGTTGGCTCACCCTGTTCTGCAACTGGGTAATACTATTAACCATTTGGCTACGCGCAGCATCTATGGCTTCAACAGCCTCAGTGTTAGCCTTTACACGCTGAGATAGATTACCAGGCATGGCTGTGAATATTCGCTGCAGTTTTTCCAGTTCACCACGAACCATGAGCAACTGATCCGAATGGTCTTCAATGCTGGCGTGAAGGGTCATATTTTCCGCTACCAGCTGGCTGTTTAGTCGACTCAACCCCTTATCCATTACACCCTGACGCTTATCTATGGCACTCTGCTGACCCACCATTTTCTTGTTATCAGCAGCCACCTGACCGATCTCTTTTTTGAGCTGCGTCAGACCAGATTGATTGGCGGCAATCGCCCCCTTGTTGCGCTTGTTGGAAACATCCCAGAGTTTGCGGATTTCAGAGTCAAAGAATTTGAATTTTCTTGTGGTCGCATCACCTCTCTCGGCAAAGGATGAGCCGGTTTGGTTCATCTCATGACCCAGTAGATCAAATTGTTGATTTACCTGCGCAACAAACGCATCGTTTTTGATTAGTTTTTGCTGCATAAGGTAGAGCTGCCAACCCAGCATAGAACAGGTCGCCAGCAATATTACTATAAAGAAAATTGTAAAAAATCGACCTGCCATGGATGGCTTTCTTACCAACTGGGCCGATAATTCAGGATGGGTAACTGAATGGCCAGAACCACCCATTGCTCCTTTGTTTTTGCTTGATTGTCGACGATGATGTGATGCATCATCGGACTCTGCCATCAACCCAGAAATAAAATCTATCTGTTCCTCTTCACGCTCTGCCATCATATTTTTATTAACGTCTACCGTTACCTTTTATTACAGGCCCAGAAAAGCGCAGCCAAAAACCTCATAAATCCAGCGAAAGTACCAGCGCATCCTCACGCTGCACCCTAGCAGGATAATACCCTTTTCTCCGTGCTACTTCACTAAAGCCTTCAGCATAATAGAGTCTACGTGCGGCTTTATTGGAGGCTCTTACCTCAAGAAAAATAACGTAGGCTTCAAGTGTCCTGGCTCTATCCAGCATATAATGAAGCAATCTCCTTCCCAAACCACAGCGCTGATAATCAGCACTGATACTGATGTTTAACAGGTGTGATTCACCCACAGCAGCTGATATTAAGCTGTACCCGGCAAGTTGCCCCTTCACCAGCAACACCCAGCCATCATATCCTGAGCGAATACAATCGGTCATAATCTGTCTCGACCAGGGGTGATCATAGACTGAATTTTCGATTGCCAAAACTCGGTCCAGATCAGCCAACTCCATCGGCCTGAACTCAATCACATTCGGCACTGAAATGTCAGCCTCGCTCTCTATCAACCATCAACCAACGGCAAAGAGGTTGCAGGTCACTCCATACCTGCGCTTTCAGTTTCGGTTCATCCAGCATCTGATCCAGAGCTAGGGTCGCAATCGCGCGTCGCTCGCCACAACTCACCAACTCCCCACAACCACCAATAAAGTCCGGGGGGTCAGTTTTCAATAATCTATATGGCCCTTCACCCAGCAGCAGTACAAATTTTCCGGGTTGCTTTAACTGCAAAGATTGCAGAAAAGTTTCAAAGCCAGGTTGAGAGTCAACAGATTGCTGCGCTGGCCAATCCAGCCTATCAACAGATACCCTTTGATTTATATCTACGCCAAGCACATGCAGTAGCTCGCCCAACAACCCTAGAGAGGGCGCTGACAAATGTGTTTCGCCCTTCTCTAACTGAGCGATAACCAGGCATTGCCCCGTATAAAAAACCGTCGCCATATTAACGCAGACATGTTGTTTTTCAAGTGTAGCCTTGGCGCTTCCAGCCCACTGTTGATGTTCAGAATCTGGCAGTAAATTATTGTCAATCGCAACTCGGCGTTGCTTTTTCAATATTACTGGCTCAGCTGCACAATCTAGAGTACCTTTCGCAGCAGTCAGATCACTACCTGTGTTTTTTGCTCCGGGCAATTCAACTCTAGGCACCCATAGCTGGATACCCAGAGCCTTCAGGTACTGCCTACGCAACCCTTGGTCTAACATCTCTCGATATAACGATACTTATTCATTTCTCGTAGCAATCAGCTAAGGGTTTTAGGTTAAACGCCCACGGCCATCTGTGGGTGGGTTTTGCTGACATCCGACAGCATCAGGTTAAGGGCATTCATATAAGCCTTGGCTGAAGCGATGATAATATCTGTATCTGCGCCGTTGCCGTTAACGATCCTCCCGCCTTTTTCCAGACGTACCGTTACCTCTCCCAACGAATCAGTACCACTGGTTATGGCATTAACCGAGTAAAGCTGTAGCGTAGTACCACTTGCCACAACCTTTTCTATCGCCTTGAAGCACGCATCTACAGGCCCATCCCCCTCGGCACAGGTTTCCTGTGTCTGACCATCAATGATAATACGAAGTTGCGCTACAGGAGTTCCCCCGGTTTTTGAAGTCACCTCAAGAGATTCAAGCTGATAACGCTCGGCAGATTCACTTTCCTGAACCACTTTAACCAGTGCCTGCAAATCTTCATCAAAAATTTCACGTTTTTTGTCTGCAAGCTCCTTGAAGCGCACAAATACTTCATTCAGCTCTTCTCGAGAGTCAAACTGTATACCCAGCTCTTCATAGCGCGCCCTAACCGCAGCTCGGCCGGAAAGTTTGCCCAGCACTAATTTATTGGTATGCCAACCAACGTCCTGAGCTTTCATTATTTCATAGGTTTCGCGATATTTTATGACCCCGTCCTGATGAATACCCGATTCATGGGCAAAGGCATTGGCACCCACAATAGCTTTATTGGGCTGCACTGGAAAACCGGTAATACTAGCAACCAAACGAGAGGTGGGGACTATTAGCGTAGGGTCAAGACGCGTCTCAACCGGATAGATATCAGCGCGGGTTCTAACCGCCATAATAATCTCCTCAAGCGCAGCATTTCCTGCCCTTTCCCCCAAGCCGTTAATTGCACATTCCACCTGTCTGGCACCCTGCAGAACGCCGGCCAACGAGTTAGCCACCGCCATCCCCAGATCATTATGACAATGTACAGAAAAAATCGCTTTATCGGAATTTGGTACCGTCTGGATAAGACGGCCAATGGTGCCTCCATACTCTCCAGGCTCGCCATAACCGGTGGTATCAGGCACATTAATAGTCGTTGCACCAGCGTTAATTGTTGCCTCAATTACACGGCACATAAAATCAAATTCTGAACGGCTGGCATCCTCCAGAGAAAATTCAACATCATCTGTGTACTGCCGTGCTTTCTTGACCGACCTGACAGCCTGTTCCAAAACCTGCTCCGGCGATGCTTTCAGCTTATAGGTCATATGGATCGGCGAGGTAGCTATAAAGGTGTGAATTCGTGAAGATCGTGCTGGCCGCAACGCCTCTGCCGCCCGTTCAATATCAGCCTCATCGGCCCTGGCCAAGCTACACACGGTGCTCTCTTTAACCGCTTCTGCAATAGCCTTTACGGCCTCAAAATCACCCACACTGGAGGTGGCAAAACCCGCTTCAATAATATCAACGCGCATTTTTTCCAACATTTTGGCAATACGCAACTTTTCGCTCTGGGTCATGGCAGCCCCAGGACTTTGCTCACCGTCTCTCAATGTGGTATCAAATATAATCAAATGTTCTTTGGTCATTTCAGACTCCGACTCTTTGACCGCTTGCATTCGTTTGTGTCCAGACACAAAGCAACCAATGCCAACGGGTTATCAAATAAAAAATCAACGAAACAAATTTTTGAACTAGAAGGTAGACTGCCCTAAGGCAGCAGACGGTGTAGCAGACGAGCAGACAGAGGATATGATACACAGTCGCGCTGCCCGGGTTGGGCACTGATGCAGCTGTAGATTATTGAATAAGTCATTTTTCGGTTTTTTAATCCTGCCTGTCGGTGGACTAACTATATCTCCAATGATGCTTCTTTGCCAACTGCTTTCTTTATAAAAAACACAGGTTCAAGTTTTGAATAAAGAAAACAGATCCAAAAAAACTGTCTCACGAGAGCTATCGTGCTCACTGCCCAGCAAGCGGGGTAACCCGGCGAGTTCATCAACCAACCCCGCATAGAGACCTTCAGTGCCTTCTATTGGCGTTAACAGCAGCCAGATTCTGGCACTCTATTCAGACGAGCTATTCCTGATCCCTTGCAACGATTCATCCTTTAACTCCTTGGCTTTTTTTGAGACTGCCTGTCCCATCTCTTTGGCAGAATCGAACGTATCTCCTGCCACCTTGGCAGCATCATCGGCCATCTCTTTGGCAGCATCAACAGTATCTGCAGACATCTCCCCCACAGTACCCACTGTTTGAGCGGCCATTTTTCCAGCACTCTTTAAGGCTTCGGCACTCGCATCCTTCATCTCACCCATCGTGTTGCTCGCCGGGGCAGTATTGCGTTTTTCCTCAGGATCATCACCACAACCCGCCAGCGAACCAACAAGCCACACAAGCGCTGTAAAGCCAAGAATTGTGGCTTTTATACCTTTAATTTTCATAGCCCACCTCTTTTATAAAATCAACTACACAGGGTTCTTCGAACTCATTGAAACATTTTGCATGCAGCCAAGCCTCAGAACAATAGACACCGGCTATAAAAACACCAACTCTCTCAATTACCGTAGCAGGGACCGAAGTTTATTCTTCACTTCATCTTGCTTGCCACGCAAAATCTCAGAGACTTCACCCTTCATCTTATCCTGCACCTGGGCAGCTTTATCCCGCAATTTCATCTTAAGCCCATCTATAGAGATACCACTTGCCTGGGTGGCTGCTGCAGTCACTTTTTTCATCACTAGTGCTAGCACATCAGAGATCACACTGCCGCCCTCCTCCCTGCCGATGTCATAAATTGTAATGGCTGGCAACAGGGTTCTAAGCGACCCGGCGGAAAGCGGGGTCATGATGTTGATAACCCCATCTTTGATACTCAAGCGATCTATGATCAATTTTTTCTCAGAGCCATCGCTGGAAGCAGTCTTTTCTTCAGAGTCACCGCCCTGTGCTGCGTGCTGCTGGACATTATTAAGCAGTTGCTGCAAATTTGAGCTCGCTGATTCTGAAAATTCATAGGTAATTTGCGGCGCGATAATATCAATAGACTTGATGACAATCAGATCTGAGGTAAGAGATCCTACGTCCAGCACCACTTTTATATTTCCCAGAGTAAACGCGTTATCTGCTTTATAACCCTGAGGGTTACCAATGACCAAATTGGAAAGTTCACCCTCTCCAGAAAATGTTACATTGGCACTACCCAGTACCACTCGACTTTGAGTCACCTTCGGGCCGAATGTCTCAACCGCGTCTACTATTAAAGAGTTAAGATTTGTTGAAAGATAGAATAAAGCGCCGACCGCGACAAAAACAATCACGATAACCACGCCCAGACTAACACGGGTGACAGTACTCACAACACTTGCTCCTTGTACCAGAACAGTTTCGCTTTCACTGCGACCAACGGCCCTGGAGACTAAAACAGAACGACAATCTTAGATCGCTCACAATCACATATATTTGGTAGAGAATCAAACCATTTAGATCGGGCTGGCCAGCCCAAAACATGAGGAATCTAATCTTACTACACACACAGATACCATACCCGGAAATCAAAACAACCCAATGGACCTTATTACTTCAAGTTTGCTGTTGGTCTCGTCACGTGTTAACACACAAAAATCTCCATCCCTTTTCAAAAATTGCTATTTCAGTGCCAATAACGCACTGCTACAATCACCGCCTCACTCACCACCCCAAGGAAAGCGCCAAGCTTAGATTGTGTCACGACTTAACCCTCAACAATTGCAGGCGATCGCTATCACTGATGCCCCGCTGCTGGTGCTGGCCGGTGCTGGCAGCGGTAAAACCACGGTCATCACCCATAAAATTTCTGATTTGGTCCGCAAGCAGGGTATTGCTCCCGAGCAGATTTACGCCGTAACCTTTACCAACAAAGCCGCCCGCGAAATGAAGGAGCGGGTTTCCAAACAGCTAAAAGGCTCTGCGCGCCACCACAAAAAGGGCCGAGGCAAAACTAAAGGTGAAGTATCGATCAGCACCTTCCATACCCTGGGTTTATCCATTATCCGCCATGAACTCAAATCACTGGGAATCAAACCCGGGTTTTCTATTTTTGATGCCCACGACAGCGCCTCTTTGCTCAAAGAGTTACTACCCGGTGATGAGTCCGCCAAAAAGGAGCTGGGCGCACTCATTCAACGCAAAATATCCAGCTGGAAAAATGCCCTGTTGTCACCCGATCAAGCGTTGCAGACAGCCCAAACCGGTAACGATATGAGTGCAGCCGAAGTCTATGCACAATATAACCGTCACCTTCGGGCCTATAATGCAGTTGATTTTGACGACCTTATCCTGATCCCCACCCAGCTCTTCGAACAGC
>JQIA01001252.1_pt1 | contig 13635 bp, 14 predicted proteins | sample 811431 | NCBI WGS metagenome assembly JQIA01 (sample SAMN02998118, study PRJNA258478) | marine sediment metagenome | biome: marine; feature: seafloor; material: sediment; isolation source: oil-polluted sediment collected from 3 locations (0.5 km, 0.7 km and 0.9 km)... | place: USA: Gulf of Mexico ... | reverse complement strand
CATCACTCCATATTTTTGCATTCCTTGTGTAAAAGCAATTGCTTTTTGCGTTACATTTTCTTTACTTTCTCCAAAAGAACGATTCCCAATTATTGGATTTAAAGGATTGATATTAATATCTACAACAGGTGCAAAATTAACATGAATACCTAATCGTTTACAATGCTTCCCTAAATGCTCTCCAAATTCTTTTACTAAAGAATCATTTCTTATTGCCCCCAAAGTCATGTTCCAAGGAAACTTATAAGTATCTTTTAAACGCATATCTAAACCCCATTCCCCATCAAAACCAATCATTAATGGCAACTTAGAAATTGCTTGATATTTATTATTTAAAATAGCTTGTTTTTGCGGAGTTCCTTGCATAAAAATTAAATTACCTACATGATATTTTGTGATCATTTCGGTTATAAAATCTTCGTGTTTTTGATCTAAATTAGAATATGCTTGTATCATAAATAACTGTCCAATTTTTTCATCAATCGACATATTAGTCATAATACTGTCTACCCAAATTTCTTGCGCTTCAGCATTTTTCGTTCTTAAAGGATCTACACTTTGTGCAGAAAAATTAAAAACAAAACCAATAAAAAGGATAATCAATAACTCTTTCTTCATATTTTTCTTCAATATTTTTTTTGGGCGTTTTAACAGGCTTTCCATTATATCTTTTTTTCGTTCCTCAAAAAAGGATGCCATTTCAATCCTTAACGCAGCTAACAACTGTATTAATTCTATTATTTAAAATCAATAGTTATACCAAAAAGCGTTTGTGCCAACTTTCTTTTGCAGGAACTTCCCAATTATTTTCAAAATCTTCTTTGGTATCTACCATATTATTAAAAACGATGGTTTCAGAAGTTATTTTTTTATCCTTTGCAAATTGTTGAAAATCTGATAATTTTACTAAATTAATATCCTCACCATTCTTAAAAGTAACGTTCATTTTATCCATTAAATCTAGCTTTAATTCGTTTTCTAACTCTTTAATAAAACGAACAGAGCTATCTATAGAACAGCCGGAAACATTGTTAAAACTTTCATCAACAGCCAATATCAAGAACTGGTTATATTTAATTGTAAATGATCCTTTTAAATTATCTCCATGACGTGTCCAAGAATTGATAAACTCTTCAGCTTTAACAGATGCAAATTCAATTTCTTTATTAGTGAATTCTCTATCTGATTGGTATATCCAAACACGAGAATTATTGGGTAAATTTTTATATTCTGTAAACATATTTTAAAAATGTGTAATCGTTTAATTGTAAAAATAAAATTCCTGTTTTTGCAAGAATAACAATGAGTTACCTCAAATTAAATTTCTGTTGTAAAGCTTGTAACTTCTCTTTATCAGACATTTTCTTTTTTGGAGCAGTCATTCTCTGCTTAATCTCATTCAATACTTTTTTAGTGTATAAAGGAAAATCTGCATTTTGCATCCAATTATTGTAACCTGGGTTTTCTTTAAAAACCTCAACCACTGTTCTTCCTTTATATTTTCCGAAAGAGAAGATTTCTTGACCTTTATCATTCATCAAAACAAAACCAGCAAAATCAGCTCTTTCTCCATGTGTAGAATATTCACTTAAAGAATCAACCGTATTTCCTATATCTTCATATTTATCTAATTGTGCCAATAAGATTTCATAAGTTGCATTTGTATCTGCTTCTGCTCCATGCGCTCCTTCTAACTCTTTTCCGCAATAAAACTGATAACCAGCACCTAAAGTTCTCTGTTCTTTTTTATGAAAAATCACTTGTACATCGATGGCTTTTCTATCCTTCATATCAAAGTCAATCTCTGCTCTCATTAACTCTTCTGCCAATAAAGGAATATCAAATCGATTAGAGTTAAAACCGGCCAAATCACAACCTTCAATCATTTCATTTACTTGAACAGCAAGCTCTTTAAAAGTTGGTTCTGATGCTACTTTTTCATTTGTAATTCCATGAATTTCTGATGATTCTTTTGGAATCTCCATTTCAGGATTTACCAACCACGTTTTACTCTCTTTATTTCCATTTGGAAACACTTTTAGAATAGATATTTCAACTATTTTGTCATTTGCAATATTGATTCCAGTAGTTTCTAAATCGAAGAATACGATTGGTTTTGTAAGGTTTAAGTTCATTTTTTCTTTTTCTTATTCCTGTAAAAAAGGAATCTTAATTTAATTTATTTTATGATGATGATATTCCTGTTTAAAGGAATTAATCTTTTATTCGTTATCTAATTCTGCTTTAAAATCATCTAATTGTGCTAACAATTTAGGTGATAGTGTTGGCTCTGTAAAATTATAATTTTGTAATTCTTTTAATAATATTTCTGCTAAAATTATTCTTGCAGTTGGTTTGTCATCCGCAGGAATAATAAACCAAGGTGCTTTCTCTTTAGACGTTCTGTTTAATAAATCTTCATAACAAAACATGTATGTATCCCACAGTTTGCGTTCTTTTAAATCTCCTGCAGAAAATTTCCAATTCTTTTCAGGAAGATTCAATCTTCTTAACAATCTATTTTTTTGTTCGTCTTTTGATAAATTTAGAAAAAACTTTAAAACAATCGTTCCGTTTTTAACAAGATGATTTTCAAAATCATTGATTCTATCCATTCTATCATGATAAAATGCATCGTCTAAATCGTCTAAACTATATACTGTTGGTATTTTTTCTCCAAAAACATACTCAGGATGCACTCTAGTAACTAGAACATTTTCATAGTGAGTTCTATTAAAAACACTCATTTTCCCTTTTGCTGGTAAAGCAATATAATGCCTCCATAAAAAATCATGTTTCTGCTCTAATTCTGTTGGTACTTTAAAACTATGCACTTCTACTCCACGCGCATTTACATCTTTAAAAACCTCTCTAATTAAGCTATCCTTACCAGAAGTATCCATTCCTTGTAAGCAAATAAGCACACTATATTTACCTTCTGCATACATTGCATCTTGCAATTCACTTAACTTTTTTCTGGTCTTTTTAAGATCTTTTTTTGAATCTTTTTGAATTTCTTTTGTAGAAAAATCCTTTAAATTTATACTACTTATAACCTTGTATTTTTCTAAATTCATGTGCATTCTAATTAATTTTTAAAGATAAAAAAAATAGTGGATTTTCAATTGATTTTAGCTTGGCATTTATTTGTTAAATCAATAATTATTTCACAAACTTTATAACAACACAATTCCGATTATAGAAATAAAATTTCATAAATTCGTTTTATAATTCTACATAAATGCCTAAAAAAGGGAAAGCAAAAAATACAGTTAATAAAGCAAAGCATTCAAAGTTGATGAATCAAAAAATCAACAAAGTTAAATCTGAAAAACAATTGACTAAAGAACGCTTAAAAGGAATTATTAAAAAGGCAAATGATCTTAAAAACGAACAAAAATAACGATGAACTTTAAGTATTATTTAGGCGCAATAATTTCAATTCCGCTTTTACCTCTCATCTATTTTCAAGGGAAGAATATTAGAAAAAAAGTCCCAAAACTTCCTGAAGCAAAAGAACCTAAAGGATTTGTAAATGGTAATTTTGATAAAACTCTAAATATATTGTCTATTGGAGAGAGTACGATTGCTGGTGTAGGTGTAGATTACCATAAAAACGGATTTACAGGTGCTTTAGCGAATACACTTTCTAAAGAATTAGAGCGTAATATAGATTGGAGAGTGTATGCAAAAAGTGGATATACCGTAAAACAAGTTTGTAAAAAAATAGCTCCAAATATTGAAGAAAGCTCTACAGATATGATTGTTATCGGAATGGGAGGAAATGACGCTTTTACATTAAATTCTTCAAAAAAATGGGTTTCTGATATTGAAAACCTCATCAACTTACTTCAACATAAATTTCCTAATACTCCCATTTTTTTCACCAATATGCCACCTATAAAAGAATTTCCTGCATTTACAAAAAGCATAAAATTTGTAATTGGTAATTTGGTTGAGATCTTAGGCACCGAATTAAACAATCTTATAAAAAACAAAGAAAATGTTTATTATAATAATGAGATTGTCACTTTAAAAAACTGGAGTAAAAGACATTCCCTACCGAATAATAATTCTAAAATTTATTTTAGCGATGGCATTCATCCTTCTAAATTAACCTATCATGTTTGGGGAGAAGAAATGGCTGGATTTATTAAATCAAAAATTGAATAATAAAATTTATATTTTTTAAGTGGATAAAAAGATACTAATTATTGGTGGAGGAATTTCTGGTTTATTTTTAGGATATCGTTTAAAAAATGAAGGTTTTTCAATCAAAGTTTTAGAAGCTAATAATAGAATAGGTGGAAGAATCTTTACTAAAAAAATTCATGAAACAAAAGTTGAATTAGGTGCAACTTGGCTTTGGAGATATAATGAGGAGTTATTGAAATTATGCAGAGAACTAAACATCTCTTTATTTGAGCAGAATATGGATAGTAATGCTTTATTTGAAGCAACAAATGATAATTTACCTCAACGTTTTCAGCTTCCAAAAAACCAAGAAATTAGTTATAGAATTATTGGTGGAACTGCAACTCTTTTAGAAAAATTAACTCAAGATTTTTCTGATGATGAATTACAACTAAATCAAAAAGTTATTAAAATTGATGACGATAAAACATCCATAAAAGTAACCACTAAAAATTCAGAATTTATTGCTGATGTTGTTGTTTCTACAATTCCGCCTCAGTTATTAGTAAACTCGGTTAAATTTTCATCAGAATTAGATTCAAACCTAATTCAAGTGGCAAACAACACACATACCTGGATGAAGGATTCGATAAAATTTGCAGTCGTTTATAAAACTCCATTTTGGAAAGAAAACGGTTTATCTGGAGTTGGGTTTAGTAATGTTGGTCCGTTTACAGAAATTTACGATCATTCTGATTTTGAGAACCGTCATTTTGCTTTAATGGGGTTTTTAAATGGAAATTTAGTTTATGAAACAAAACAATATAGAGAAGAAAAAATAAAAGAAAAACTTATCAAATTTTTCGGAGAAGAAGGTAAAAACTATATTTCTTATCAAGAAAAAGTGTGGAATGAGGATGAATTACTGAATTTTAAAAATGATACATTTATAAGTCCGCATTTTAATAACGGGCATCAAATTTATCAACAACAATATTTAAATGGCAAATTAATAATTGCAGGTTCTGAAACTTCACCAAGTTATGGTGGTTATATGGAAGGTGCTATTTATAGAGGAAATCAAATTGTAGCAAAATTAAAAAATAAGTTACTTAAATAAAAAATCTCAAGCTTTCACTTGAGATTTAAATATACTATTTAAAATAAGAACTATTGATCTATAGAACCTAAAACACGTTTCATAAAAGTGTTTAAAGCTTCTTTTTTCGGAGTTCCTTCCTTAATCATTTTATCTACTTCAACTGCTCCATATAAGTTGGAAATCAACTCGCCAATAACATCTAATTCTTCATCCTTTAAAGACGGGACTTCTGTTAAAGCTTCTAATGTTTCAATCGTTTCTAAAACGTAATCTTGATCGTTTTCTTCGATAAAATTAGTTAAGTGTTTTATTACAGGTAGTTTCATAATTAAATAACTTCGTTTACCAAATCCTTTAATACATCAAACTTATTTGTTTGAGTTTGATTCACAAATTTACCATCTACAAAAGTTGCAAAAGTTGGTAAATTACTAACATCTGCTAATTTTCTGCTTTCAGGAAATTTTTCTGCATCTGCAATTACAAAAACTACATCTTCATTCTCTGAAGAAAGTTTCTTGAATTTTGGTTTCATAATCCTACAGTTTCCACACCAAGTTGCTGCATATTGCACTACAACCGTTTTGTTTTCTGAAACTATATTTGCTAAATTATCTTGACTTAATTCTTGTACCATAATTTTAATTATTTAAGAATAAAGGTGTTCGTGAATCAATCCCCCAATTTCAACACGAACATTGTTCCTTTATATTATTTTTAGTGAGAAGCTAAATATTCAGCAGTTCCTTTTGCATTAGGAGACATTGCATCTTTACCTTCTTCCCAGTTTGCAGGACAAACCTCACCATGAGATTGTACATGTGCATACGCATCAATTAAACGTAAAAATTCACTTACATTTCTACCAACTGGCATATGATTAATTCCTTCATGAAAAACAGTACCTTCTTCATCAATTAAATATGTTGCTCTATAAGTAACATTATCTCCTTCTACTTGAATTGTTTGAGTTGCCTCATCAAAAGTTTCGTTAGTAATATCTAAAATACCTAAGATAGATGATAAGTTTCTATTACTATCAGCAAGAATTGGGTACGTAACACCTTCAATCCCTCCATTATCTTTAGAAGTACTTAACCATGCAAAATGAACTTCTGGAGTATCACAAGAAGCACCAATTACAACAGTATTTCTTTTTTCAAATTCTCCTAAAGCAGCCTGAAAAGCATGTAATTCTGTTGGACAAACAAATGTAAAATCCTTTGGATACCAAAATAACAAAACTTTCTTTTTGTTATTAATTGCTTCTTCCAATACATTTACCTTAAACGTATCGCCCATTTCATTCATTGCGTCTACATTTAAATCTGGAAATTTTTTACCTACTGCTGTTGCCATTATATATAAATTTTATAATTATTAATATGCTCTTTTTAACTCATGCAAAGGTAAAAAGGAAAGCAAAAATAAAGCGACTATTTTAATGATAACTTTTTATATTACCATAAATTTAACTTATAACTACGATTCAATTATATAGAGGCACACTATTTTATATTGATGTTTGAAGAATATTTGCAATTTCATGAACTAAATAAAGTTTAACTATTCATAAATAAAAACAATCAATTTTTCTTATAACAATTTAACTTACATAAAAAGTAATTTCACCAAAATTAAATCTAACAAAAACACAATATATGGATCATAATAACGGAGATATCAGTAAATGCCCTTTTATGGGTGGAACTCAGAAACAAACTGCAGGAAACGGAACAAAAAATAGAGATTGGTGGCCAAATGAATTAAAATTGAACATTCTTCGTCAAAACGGAGTTGCATCAAACCCAATGGCAAAAGACTTTAATTACGCTGCTGCTTTTACTAGCATCAATTTTAAAGAATTAAAAGAAGATGTTATAAAGTTAATGACAGATTCCCAAGATTGGTGGCCAGCAGACTATGGTCATTATGGTCCTTTTATGGTTCGTATGGCTTGGCATAGTGCCGGTACTTATAGAGTTGGAGATGGACGTGGTGGTGCAGGTTCTGGCTCTCAGCGTTTTGCTCCTTTAAATAGTTGGCCAGATAATGGTAATTTAGACAAAGCACGTTTATTACTTTGGCCTGTTAAAAAGAAGTATGGAAACAAACTTTCTTGGGCAGATTTAATGATTCTTGCTGGTAACTGCGCTATGGAATCTATGGGATTTGAAACTCTAGGTTTTGCAGGTGGACGTGAAGATATTTGGGAACCTGAACAAGATATTTATTGGGGTTCTGAAACTGGTTGGTTAGATAATGATGCACGTTATGAAGATGGAAATTTAGAAAGTGATTTAGGAGCTGCACATATGGGATTAATATATGTAAACCCTGAAGGTCCTAATAGAAATCCTGATCCAAAAAAATCTGCTATAGATATTAGAGAGACTTTTGGTAGAATGGCTATGAACGATGAAGAAACTGTTGCTTTGGTTGCTGGCGGACATACTTTTGGGAAAGCTCATGGAGCTGCAAATCCGGATGAATTTTTAGGTAAAGAACCTGCAGGTGCGCCAATTGAAGAAATGAGTACTGGCTGGAAAAACAACTATAAATCTGGAGTTTTAGACGATACAATTACAAGTGGTATAGAAGGCGCATGGACACCAAACCCAACTACTTGGGATCATGACTTTTTTGATGTTCTATTAAATTATGATTGGGAATTAACTAAAAGTCCTGCTGGAGCTCATCAATGGAAACCAACCGATTCTTCTAACGCTAGAAAAGCTCCAAAAGCAGGGGATGCTAATGAAAAACAGGACTTAATGATGACCACTGCAGATATGGCTTTAAAAGTGGATCCTAAATATTTAGAAATTTCTAAACGTTTTCATAATGACCATAAAGCATTCGAAGATGCTTTTGCACAAGCTTGGTACAAATTAACTCATAGAGATATGGGACCTGTTACTCGTTATTTAGGAACCCAATTCCCTAAAGAAGAATTAATCTGGCAAGATCCAATTCCTAACGGAAAAGAACTTACTAGTACTGAAGTTGCAATATTAAAAGAAAGTATTTTAAATTCTGAATTAACTATATCTCAATTAACTAATACTGCTTGGGCTTCAGCATCAACATTTAGAGGTTCTGATATGAGAGGTGGCGCAAATGGAGGAAGAATTCGTTTAGAACCACAAAAAAGTTGGACAGTGAACAATCCTTACGAGTTAAATAAAGTATTAACTGTTTTAAAAGAAATACAAAAAGATTTTAATGGAACAGTTTCTATGGCAGATTTAATTGTTTTAGGTGGTTCTGTTGCAGTAGAAAAAGCAGTTAATAATGCTGGATACAATATTTCTGTACCTTTTACTTCTGGAAGAGGTGATGCTTCTCAAGAACAAACAGATTTAGTTTCTTTTGGTTATTTAGAGCCTAGAGCAGATGGTTTTAGAAACTTTATTAAAAAAGATTTAAAATTAGCTGCTGAAGAATTATTAATTGATAAAGCTCAATTATTAACTCTTTCTATTCCAGAAATGACAGTTTTACTTGGCGGCCTAAGAGTTTTAGAAACAAATTATGATGGTTCTAAATATGGAGTTTTTACTGATAAAAAAGATACTCTTTCTAATGATTTCTTTACAAATATTTTAGACTTTAGCACTACATGGAGAGCAACGTCTGATGATGATGCTTTGTTTGAAGGAAGAAACAGAAAGACTGGCGAGATTAGGTTTAGAGGAACTCGTGCAGATTTAATTTTTGGTTCAAATACAGAGTTAAGAGCTGTTGCAGAAGTATATGCTACTGATGATGCGCAAGAGCGTTTTGTAAATGACTTTGTTGCTTCTTGGTCTAAAGTAATGGATTTAGATCGTTTCGATTTAAAATAATTTAAAAACAGAATTAAAACTAAAAATCCACTTCAATCATGAAGTGGATTTTTAATTATAGTACTTTTAATAGGTAAATTATTTACTAGCAAATAGCTTAATATCATTTACGGAAACTTCTTTTTCACCAAGAATGATTAAACGTTCTATAACATTACGAAGTTCTCGAATATTACCAGTCCAATCATATTCTTGCAACAATTTAATTGCTGGTGATGAAAACTCTTTTTTTGGAGTTCCTTGTTCTTCAGAAATTTTAGTCGTAAAAAAATCGACTAATAAAGGTATATCTTCTCGTCTATCATTTAATGCAGGTACTTCAATTAAAATAACGGCTAATCTGTGGTATAAATCTTCTCTAAAATTTCCTTCAGCAATTTCTTTTTTTAAATTTTTATTTGTTGCCGCTACTATTCTAACATTAACCTTAATATCTTTATCAGAACCTACTCTAGAAATTCTACTTTCTTGTAACGCACGTAATACTTTTGCTTGAGCAGACAAGCTCATATCCCCTATTTCATCTAAGAAAATTGTTCCGCCATTTGCAGCTTCAAACTTACCTGCTCTATCTTTATTTGCCCCTGTAAAAGAACCTTTTACATGTCCAAATAATTCACTTTCTATTAATTCTGATGGAATTGCAGCACAATTAACTTCAATCATTGGTGCTTTAGCACGATCGGATTTTTCATGCAACCAATGAGCAACCAATTCCTTACCTGTTCCATTTGGGCCAGTAATTAAAACCCTTGCATCTGTTGCGGCAACTTTTTCTATGATATCTTTAATATGAGAGATAGCAGCACTATCACCAATCATCTCGTAATTTTTACTTACCTTTTTCTTTAGACGCTTATTTTCAACAACTAAAACTTTGTTTTCTAGAGCATTTCTAACCGTATTTAAAAGTCGATTTAAATCGGGTGGTTTAGATATATAATCAAAGGCTCCTAAACGCATCGTATTAACAGCAGTGTCTAAATCTCCGTGACCAGAAATCATAACAATTGGTACTTCAGGTTTTATTTTCTTTGCTTTTTCTAAAACCTCAACACCATCCATCTTTGGCATTTTAATATCACATAAGACTAAATCATAATCGTTATTTTTAATCTTCTCCAGTCCTATCAAACCATCTTCCGCTTCCTCTACATTATACGCATCATTTTCTTCAGAAATAATTTTCTTAAGCACTCTTCTAATGGATGCTTCATCTTCTATTACTAATATTTTTGACATACTGTTATTCTTGTTTTATAAAATGTACATCTCTTTGAGGAAATGGAATTTTAATATTATGTTCTCTAAATTTTTTATCTATTTCAAAACGTAAATCACTTTTTATTCTCAGATGTTCGTAACTATCATTTATAGTAAATACAAGTTTAAAAAGTAATGAACTCTCTCCAAAATCTGCAAACCGAACACCAGGCTCAACATTTTTTAAAATTTTTGGATGTGATTTTGCAACCTCAATTAAAACCTTTCTAACCAACTCAACATCTGAACCATAGGCAACTCCAATTTCCACACTTTCTATCGTATCACTTCCGTTCTGAGTCCAATTAAATAAGCTATTTGTTAAAAACTTATGATTGGGTATAATTAGCACTTTATCATCAATGGTAACAGCCCTAGTTGTTCTTAATTTTATTTCAAGAACCTTGCCAACTTTCCCATCAACTTCAACAATATCATTTACTGTTAAGGTTTTATCTAATAATATAAATATCCCTGAAATAATATCTTGAAATAAAGTTTGTAACCCTAAACCAATACCAACTAATAAAGCAGCTGAACCAGCTAACAAGACACCAACCTCAATTCCTGAGGATTCAAGAGCTATTATAATAACAATGATATAAACAAAGTATTTTAGAAAAGAAAAAATAGCTTTAAACTTCCCCTTATCTTCATCATCTAACTTCCTATTTACAAGTTTTCTAACTAATTTTAAAAAGAAATTTGTTAGTAATAAAATAAAAAGTAAAAATAAAATTGTCTTTACATCCAAATGAATTTTATCGCTAATCTCAAAAGAATAGTTTAGAAAACTTTTTAACTTATCCATAAAAATCTACCCTTTATATCTTAACCATTTATACAAATCTTTATATGTAGGTTTTTTACCATACATTAAAATACCTACTCTATAAATTTTAGCAGCCAACCAAACCATAAATACAAACGTTACTACTAAAAGAGTCATTGATAAAGTCAATTCATACCAAGAAACACCAAAAGGAACCCTCATTAACATTACTATTGGTGATGTGAATGGTATATGTGAAAAGAGCACTGCTATAGACCCATGAGGATCATTTATTACAGTTGCAAAACCAACATAAACCCCTAAAATTAAAGGCAGCATAATTGGCAACATAAATTGTTGGGTATCGGTCTCATTATCAACAGCAGCCCCAACAGCAGCAAAAAGAGAGCTATACAACATATAACCTCCTAAAAAGTAAAAAATAAATAACACAAACATTTTTAGCAGTGGTAGTCTTAAAACTTCTTGCATAACTACTTGCATTTTATCCATACCAGCAGCTTGTTTAGCAATCTCTAATTGTTCTGCAGGTAATTTAACTGTTTGCATTTCTACCATATCAATGCCAAAAAAAGAAGACGCTACTGTAGAGATAACAAACAATATAACTCCCCAAATAAAGAATTGTAACAAACCGGCAGAAGCATTACCTATAATTTTCCCCAACATTAATTGAAATGGTTTTACAGAAGAAACTATAATTTCTATAATTCTACTTGTTTTTTCTTCAATAACACTTCTCATGACTGAAGTTCCATAAATCATTACAAACATCATTAATAAATAACCAGCCATTGCGCCAACACCAATTTTTAAACCATTTATTAATTTGGATGATTCTTCTCCTGAAAAATTATACATTTTAATATCAGATTGAATCTTTGAAGCATTAATTTTATCAATGTCAATGCCAAAATCATTCAATTTTTCATTCCTTATTTTAGTCTCAATCTTATTTTCTAAAGAATTCATCACAGACATCCCAGGAGAATCTTTTGAGTAAAACTCTATCGATTTTGCCAAGACTTCTAAACTATCTTGTTTAGGAATAATTAAAACACCATAAAAATCACCTTCCTCTACTTTCTTTTTTGTCTCAGCTACTCCTAACGCTGTATAATCTTGATAATGTATTGTTTTAGTGTCTTTAAAATCGTCTTTAGAAAACAACTGGGAATTATCTACATAAACGATTTCTTTTACTTTTTCGTCATTTTTTTTCATCAAAAAATAAACCAAAGCTCCCATTCCCACCATTAACAACGGACTTAAAAAAGTCATCATTATAAATGATTTATTACGCACTTTTGCAATAAACTCTCTTTCTATAATTAGTTTTAACTTACTCATTTTCTAATTGTTTTTGTTTACTGCTTGAATAAAAATATCATTTGCACTTGGTATCAACTCAACAAAATGCTGCACTTCTCCTCTACTTGTTAAAAACGATAATAACTCATTTGCTGAATTAGTTTTGTTTAATTTCACGTTTAACGTTAACTCATTTCCTAATAATTTAAAATCCGCTGGAAGAACATCAAAACTCTCTTTTAGCTTTGCTTTTACTTCTTTAGGATTCTCTGTATTTAAGCCAACTTGAAAAGTATGAGTTCTAAACTGACGTTTGATATCCACTAATTTACCATCCAATATTTTATTTGATTTATTAATCAAGGCAATTTCATCACACATTTCTTCTACTGATTCCATTCTGTGTGTAGAAAAAATAATGGTTGCTCCTTTATCTCTTAATTTTAAAATTTCATGCGCAATTAATTGAGCATTTATTGGATCAAAACCAGAGAAAGGTTCATCAAAAATTAATAATTTTGGTTCATGCATTACAGTAACAATAAACTGTACTTTTTGTGCCATTCCTTTAGAAAGTTCTTCAATTTTCTTTCCCCACCAAGCAGAAATATCAAACTTATCAAACCAATACTTTAAACGCTTTTTAGCTTCAGATTTACTCAAACCTTTTAATTGAGCTAAATACAGCGCTTGTTCCCCAACTTTCATCGACTTATACAAACCACGTTCTTCTGGCAGATAACCAATATCTGCTGTATGCTTTAGCGACAATGGTTCGCCATCTAAAATAATAGACCCAGAATCTGGCATTGTAATTTGATTTATGATTCTAATCAATGAAGTTTTTCCTGCTCCATTTGGACCTAACAACCCATAAACACTTCCTTTTGGTATATGAATGGACACATCATTAAGTGCTCTAAAATCTCCGTAATTCTTTACAATATTATTAATTTCTAATAAGTTATTCATTGACAGTTTTTGATTTTTTTAAAGTGATAAGTGTTACAAATTTAGTTATTTTATACCTATTAGTAGTTAAAAGCTCTAATTCGTTACATTTTAAATAAATGTTAAAATTTACTATGCATGCATAACTTTTTTACAATTTACTATGCATGCATAATAAATTTTTATATATTTGGCACCATGGATAAAAATAAGTCTATAGATCACCAACTAAG
>JQIA01001257.1_pt1 | contig 13652 bp, 10 predicted proteins | sample 811431 | NCBI WGS metagenome assembly JQIA01 (sample SAMN02998118, study PRJNA258478) | marine sediment metagenome | biome: marine; feature: seafloor; material: sediment; isolation source: oil-polluted sediment collected from 3 locations (0.5 km, 0.7 km and 0.9 km)... | place: USA: Gulf of Mexico ... | reverse complement strand
GCCATATCATTCCCAACCTCCTGCTATACGGCGGTTCAACCGTCGTGATTGATCCCAAGGGCGAAAACTACGCTCTTACCCATATGCGCCGCCGAAAATTCGGGCGTGTTGTTCGGATCGATCCATTTCGAGTGACGAAGGATATTGACGCTGTGTCGCCCTTCTCCGGGTGCAACCCGATGGAGTTCATTGACGGCGAAAGCGACGCCAGACGACTCGCTTCCACTCTGCTTGGTGATGCCCCAAAGGGTGACGGGCAGTTTTGGTATGATGAAGCCTTAAACTTGCTCTCTGCGGTGATCCTTGGATGTGTGTCAATCGGATGGGATCAGTTGAAAGACGTTCGAGAGCTATTAACGGTATCGAACACGGGAAAAGGACAAGAACCTTCTGAACTGGCTCGAAAGCTTGGCGCACTTGTAGGCGACACAACCGAACCTGGAGCAAAGCGGCGAATAAATAGCTTCGTCGGATATGAGGCCAAAATGCAGTCTAGCATTCTGGCCAGCATGAATGCCAAAATGAGCATCTGGGACACGCCTGAGATTGCAGACGCAGTCAGCCGGACTGATCTACCGTTTGGGGATTTGAAAACCGAAGTCTCGACAATCTATGTCGTACTGCCCTTCGATAAGATGAACGACTATGGCGCATTCCTGCGCCTGATGGTCGGGCAATTCTATCAGGCGATGATCAAAAGCGGGAAAGCGAAAGGCATTCCGATTGCCTGTATTATCGACGAGTTTCCAGTCCTTGGCACCATGAAAGAGCTAGTACGTGCGCTCGCTGAAATCGCTGGTTACGGCGTGCGGTTCTGGCTATTTGTCCAAAATCTGTCGCAGCTCAAAGCACTCTATCCCGACGACTGGAATGTCATCGTTTCTCAGTGCAGCACGGTTTGCGTATTTGGGGTGACGGACGGTAAAACCATAGAATGGCTCGGCAAGGAACTGGGCCAAAGAACCCAAGCCATCTCTATACCAGGCGTCAGCCTTGGTGGCGCAGGCCGCGACGCTGAGGGCGATCTGAATGTAAACGGCGGCGTCAACCACGGTGTCCAGCTTGCAGGCACGCCCCTTCTCACCCCTGGCGAAATCCGGGAGCACCTTGGCGTAGGCCAACCTTGGCAACTTATTTTCTTTTCCGGTAAGCGCCCAATAATTTCCGCACGTGCTGATTTTTACAATCAGGAAAACCTAGCGTGCATGGCTGGAAGTACAGAACCGGATTTATCGCTGGCCGCGCCAATTGACTTGAAAGCCTCAGATAAATGGAAAGGGATTCCTGAAAAATTCGAATTTGGGATTAAAAACGCAAATGACGATATTTGAAGAACGCGAAACACATTTGAAATTGTCAACGGCATCCAAGTCTCGCACAATTGCCGCACCTTGGTTTCTCAGCGGGCATGGTGACCCAATCCAGTTACCGATCCCAGCAGGAGGGCGAGCTTGCTTTGATAATAGGAACAAAGTTCTACATGTTCGAGACAATGAAAAAGGCATAGCATTCACGGCAACACCTTCAGTCCATGTCAGATTGGATTACGCCCAAAACTGCCATGAAGTCGAATTTATTGACTTGGAAGACCCAACTAAAACACTAGCTGGGGTTAATATTATTGAGGGCATGCTGAGCTTTGATGATCAGAAAATGTTCGACTTCTCAAACACCGAGATGTTCACGTCCCTGTGCAAACTACTGGCCTCATCAGTATTCAACCCCTGGAAACGATTGCCTGAGTTGAAAAATGAGTATTCACGCTATCAGTGTGACTTGTCTACGAAAATGATCCACGTCAATCCAGAAATGAAGGGCATACAAAACGTTGATGAGCAGCGAAGCCCTCTTATCCGTTTCAGGTTCGAAAGCAGCTTACCATTGAAATGCTGGAATAAGGACACGCGAGAGGATGATGAACTGCCCCCAGGCGTCTTCAGCGCGGAAGTCATTGAGTCGGATCATAATACGGGCGATGCCCAAACGGTAAAAGTGGATGGCTGGAATGCTAGCCATACATCGATTTGCACATTTCATGTGCCATTCCAGCCATTGAACCAGATGATCGAAAACGGCAAAGGTGCTTTTGACAATGCCAAATATCGAATTACCTTCGACCCACGAGTTCATACTGACCTTGCCTTGAAAGCTGTCGCTGAGCCTAATCGATCAGGATTCTTGAGCCGTTTAACTCGGAGGTGACCTCAAATAAATTGCAATCAATAATAGTTCAAACTAGACATATTCCAAGCACAATCACTGAATAATATACGAAGCTCCCAGCAGCATTCTCGCCATCTCAAAGTTTAGCTCTTCTACTTCAGTTCGTTCCAGAGCCGTCCGAATGTAGGTACGGGTCGCGTTTTTTGTTGCTTGGTCAGAATACAGCATCGCTACCTTAACTACGCGTTCACCTAGCATCCAAACATTACTGTTACCGTTAGATTTTTGCCAGGACAGAATCTCATCAATGGCCGTTTCCGCTTTTCCGGAACTAAAATGGTAGTAAAGCCACGCAGATAGCACCTCTTCTTGCATAAAATTATCGAAATCTATCCGAGCAAAACGTTGTTTGAACCACTTATCAAATGCCGGATCACCATTTATCGCGAGGATTTCATAGAAACCTTTTTTTTCTTCCCAGTTATCATAATCCAGAATGCCTTCGTTTAGCATTCTATCAAATTTGGCAAAAGATACATTATATGCTTGAAAAAATAACCTGTTTTTTGCTTTCGCAAAGTCGGTAAGCCTCCCCTCCGAAACAAGAAAATTCAAGTAATCATCTGACTTCTTTGGGTGGGCTAGATATAGGGCAAACAAAGCTGGTTCTTGAGAGTCTTCCTGCCAAGCGCCCGTTGCATCTACTGGAAAGTCATTGGCTGCAAATGTCTGTATCATTTGAAAAACCCTCTTCGGAGTTTCTTTGATAATGCCTAGATAAAATAGGGTTGAAAAATGTCTTCCAAAAGATTGAAATTGATCGACCCCTTCTATCTGACCAGTTATCTCCTCAAGCATGGTATGAAAGCGATTTGAGTAACCATTGCGCAAAACTTCAAGGTTAGCAATTTCGAAAAGAATATTTATATCCTTCTTAGTCTTTCCAGAATACGTCCACATAAGTGACTCGGCGCAGTCCAAATCTTCTATGCAGGCCATCGTTTCCCTAACCCAAGGAGCCTTTCTTTCTTTAGCTTCAGCAAGTTTTTCGGCAAGCAAAGTATCAACGTCAGCCTGAAACTGATCACGTTCGGCGCGAATAGCTATGAGATCAACATTTCCGATTGCTTGCCCAGTAATCAGCGACACAGCCAAACCAGAGGACGGATGGTCGGAAATTATCCGCTCCAAGTTCCCAACCGCCTTATTCAAGGCACTCAACTTTTCTTCAGGGGTCGTAACTTGTCCTGCCACCTGAATAGATTGCACGGCATCGACCAGCAACGCGTTCGCTTCAGCTTCACCCGCATGGACCGGCGGCGATGTTAAGAAAAGAAAACAAGTCAGCACTGTAACAATGCTTTTGGTTCCGATAATGTGTTTCATGGAAAATCCTAAAAATAATACGAGAAGATTGGTCCTTCGCACCGTATGGGTCAATCATTAATTGAATCCGTTCACCGCGTCATGTCTGACATGACGCCCTTTGTCCGGAAATGGCTGAAAAGCAGAAAGAGGGGCACGATAACGCCAACGGCTGCAACGATCTGTAAAAACGTGAACCAAATGCCGAAGCCAATAGTTGAGCGCTTGACGTTGATGAAACCAGAAAGCCCCAAAAGAGCGACGCATGTGACTTTCAGCACCAGCGCATTGGATTCGTGATCAGAACCAGCAACAGTGGATTCCAGTGCCCCGAAAAATAAAGCTGCAAGGCTGAGAACGATCAATAAAAATGTCCAGTTCATGATCAGGCCGAACCCGTAGGTTTCGCGGGCCTTCTTCGCCTGGTTCATGATCACAAAAAGGGTGCCTAAAATAAAGGCGAGAAAGAGTATAATTTCGAGCGCCATATGGGTCTCCTGAGATGGGCAGATCAAACACTCGCAAAAATAGACACTTTCTGGTATCTTCAATCAGGAAGAAATGGTTCCCTTTTGTCTATAGAGGATTTACCGCTTCAGCTTGAAGCGAAGTCTTGCATTTACAAGGAACTAGTAACCCCAGCAGACAAAGCGCAGCGCGACGACAAAAGGGAACCCTTATGTCAACGATGAAGTGAACTATTCTGCGGGTTTCAACCCCAAAATCACAACGAAAGAAACAAAATGCGGATCGGGTACGCGCGCGTCTCGACACTGGAACAAAATCTGGATTTGCAGCGCGATGCGTTGCTTAATGCAGGGTGTGAGAAGATCATCGAGGACCTTGGCCAGTCAGGGGCCGGAAAATGTCGGGCTGGACTACAGGAAGCTATAGAAATTGCTGGGCAAGGCGACACACTGGTTGTGTGGCGCCTCGATCGCCTCGGTCGGTCGCTGGTTGATTTGATTGAGATATTGGGTCAATTGGCGGAACGTGGTGCTGAATTTCATTCATTGACCGAGGCGATCGACACAAATTCCTCAGGAGGACGTTTGGTCTTTCACATGATGGGCGCACTAGCTGAATTTGAAAGAAACCTAATTAGTGAACGCACGCGCGCCGGTATGGCCGCTGCAAAACGGTCTGGAAAGAAAATCGGACGGCCTAGGGCTTTGTCCGACAAACAAATCCGAGAAGCCGAAATCCTGCTCATTGAAGGCACCCAGCCTTTCAAAGCTGTTGCCTCCTCGTTTGGAGTCCACCCAAAGACGCTAAAAAGAGCGATAGAATGGGCAAAGGGGGAGTGATCGTAAGCCGCCCACCAAGTTCCAGATCACGGCCCACTTAGTCGCTGGGCTGTGTTTCTAATATGCGACACAACAGTTTTCGTCAGGAGGGACAACTTGAGCACAATCTCCTTGTTCGTAGGCCCTGCAGAAATCCAGAGAAGTCATTCCCTCTCATGCTCAGACAAAGAAGAACTTGACGTATTAAAACTGGGGAAGTTTTTGCGATTGGTAGCTCACAATTTTAATCAACCAACTGAATATCCTTTAGTGAATTTAAAAAAATGCTCTATGCTGTAAAAGGAAAATTGAAACACCGATGATTGCCAAATGAAAATGTACACACCACCACTACTACAACTGAGAACAAAAAAAAGCTGGGAGGAGTACCGAGGCTTCCAAAAAAGAGTGGAACCTCTCTCTGGAAATGTCGAGCTAAATTTCTCTAAACCAATAACAGTAATTTGCGGCGAGAACGGAAGCGGAAAAACGACCCTTCTTGAGATTATTGCCTATCTAGCAGGCTACAACCCAATGGGCGGCAGTAAGAATAATGCAAGGTATGATACTGAAGCCTGGGATGAAATCTCAGCACATTTTACGTTGTCGTGGTCAAAAAAAATGACAAATGGTTTCTTTCTTCGAGCAGATCAATATGCCAGCTATGTCAATTACATAGATGAGTTGGCAAGACAAAGTGGCAAGAAAGCTCTCCATCCTTATGGCGGATATGCTCTATCCAGCCAGTCACACGGAGAAGGATTTACATCCATCTTCTCTAATAGGTTCTCTATTCCAGCGCTCTATATTTTTGATGAGCCCGAGGCTGCGCTATCTCCAGAAAGGCAAATTTCTCTACTTTACATAATGCAAGAAATGATATCCTCAGGAAGTCAAATAATAATGGCGACGCATTCACCCTTACTAATGTCAAGCCCACACTCGGAAGTACTTCAAATGGACGATCACTTTGAAAAGATTAATTACAAGGATACTAAGCACTTTGTTATATTAAAGAGATTTTTCGCGGACCCAGAATCATTTCTAAAGAAAATCTCTTTAGACACAGAGTTATAAACCGAATTTTCCACTAAGGCATGTCAAACATTGGTGAAAGTTATGGGTTGGAACAACATACATTCCAATCCACATTATTAGCGTTAGAAAAATAGCACTACCTTATGTGTGCCCGTTGCCATCGCATCGTGGGCAATGACCGCTCCCTCTACATTCTGAACAATTCACTTTACCTGTGCCGCCATCCACGGCATATGGGTCAGGATGCGGATTTGACCCTTTCATAGACCCAGAACCGCCACAGTAATAGCATTTACCTGATCCACTACAAGATGAGCAGTCTTGAACGTCAGCCATGAGAATCACCTACAACAAACAAAAGAATTACCTCTTTAGTCTATGAAGCGTAATGATTTTGTCAATAATAGTGCGCTGACCCTGACTTTCTCTCCGGTCGCCCCTCGTTCATAATGTGTGTCGGCGGGTTTATTTTCATAGCCCCACTTCAACTCCTAGGCCAGCACGTGACGGACGTAAGCGGCGAATATCCGGACCATCCATTACGCCCTTTATAACCTATGTGTCACACCCCGTCAGGTAGTACGGTCGCTTCCCGAACAATTCTTTCATTTCCAGTATCGACATCCCGGCCTTCAAAGCTGATTGCAGGAACTGCATGTTGTAGAGATACACATAACGCATCAGGGTTTGCTCCATATCTTCGCGGCTGTTGAAATCAGCTTTGCAACACGTCTTCAATGCGGCCGTTGATTCGCTCCACCATGCCGTTGGTTTGGGCCGCATCGGCGGGTGAGACGATGCTCAATATCCAGATAGGCGCACAGGCTGCGCCGGTAACAGCGTGCTTATGCAGGCCAAAAGGCGGTCAGTGAAGAGAGGCCGCCTTTCAAAATTATTTCGCCCTCGTTTGGAGTCCACCCAAAGACACTAAAAGCGCTCTAAAATAGTCGGCTTAAGAAAGCGAATATTTGCATTGGATAAAGACCATCTTTGAGAAACCCACGCCAGAAATGGCAAAAATTCTACATCAAAAAGGTAAAATATTTCAATATTTTGCACCTGATTGCGCTATGTGCGCAATCGAACCGCCCGATGGTTCCCCATCGGGCGGTTTTTGAAAGGGGCAATTTCGCCCCCTTACTGTTATGAGGCATAGTGTTTCTTGATCTCTGTCCAACTCTCCATGGCGGCAATACCACCGCGTTTGGTATAAGCATTCATTGGAAAGACCATACAACGCGGATGCCAGTCTTCCTTACCGCCTGTGCGCGTGCCATTCAGATAGTCCTGAATTATACCCTTCTGCACTTTCGCAGTCGCACTGACATTACCATCCGCTGCCGCTTTACCACCAATGTCTTTCAACATGGCGTTGATAGCTTGCTTATCGCGCAGGAGATCAAAGAACACCTGATCTGGTGACCAGCTTTGTGCTGTTTCAACATTCAACCTATTCCCAAGACCTTCCACCAATGCCGAACCACAGGGCAAAGTTTCTGCCACAACAAAGGTTAGGATGCGGGTGACATCACTATCTTCAAGACTAGCCAATTGCGCAAAGAGCGCATGTATATCGCGCGACTTGCCCCAATCACCTTTCTTCAAGGTAAGTGTTTCCTCACCCTCTAGCCCAAGTAAAACCAAGACGCTTTGACGTTCTTCATCAAACACACCCTCTGCTTTGTTGCTTGTAAGACTATCCGCAATGGCTTCACTGTTGGCTTTTTGCGTATCAGCATGAATTGCCCATAAGTCAGAGCCTGCAATAATTTGTGCCACCGCGAGGCGCAAAGCAATACCCTGATGGGATAGGAGTTCTGTACGCACTGCCGCATGGCGGTGTAGATCAAGATAGTTCTGCATCGCTTTGGTCAGCTCAGACTTCTGTGATGTATCAGTGCCACCACCGTCTGCGGCTTTCTCTTTGGCTTTAACAGCTTTACGCGACAACTGCCCTTCATAAAATGTGACCTCGCCATTTTGCGCGATACGCACATAGACTTTACCACCATCTTCCTTGGTAGTGTCCACATACTCATAAGATGGGAAATAATCCCCCACGTCAAAAACAATCACATCTGCCCATCCATCCGCTAAATAGCGGTCTTTGGCATCAGCTATCGCCATATTTTGCGCCACCCAGAATGCATCGGCATTATCAAAATAGGCTTCTTCTCCAAACAGGTCTGCAATAATATTGCCCTCATTCCCCTCCAAATCAAACAGAGCGTTTTCGGTTGGGATATTTGCGCCGCCGAATAGCCAGTTCTTCAAGTTATGCCCGAGGGGTGCATAATCCTCTTCGCTTTTGAATAGTGCCAGCCATGCTTTTTGTTGCTTTTTGGTCGCCATGGTTAGAATGCGAACGGTTTGCGCTTGAATGTCATCCTTGCGGTAAGCAGTTAAGATTTGCGGTAATAAATTGGCTATTGCCAACCTTTGGGTCACAAGCCGTTCGGTGATGCCAAACTGACTTGCAATGTCGTCCACGCCCTGCCCTTGTTTTACCAATGCGGCAAAGGCTTTATACTGGTCAATCTCATCCATTGGCAAACGCGCAATGTTTTCTGCTAAGGAAGCTTCAATCGCTTTTGCGTCATCACCGTCCGCCATCACAATACAGGGCACGGGTTCAATTTTCGTATCTTTGGCTATGCGGCTTAAGGCATGAAAGCGGCGTTGACCTGCAATCACCTCATAGCCTTCACAGTTCGGGCGCACCAATAGCGGTTGTAACACCCCTAATGAGCGGATGCTGGGTTCTAAATCCGCAATGTCTTTTGCACCAATTTTGCGCACATTGATCGCAGTTGTTTTAAGGTCTTCAAGTTTGATATGTTGTAATTGCATTGTTTAATTCCTTTATCGTTGAATTTATCTGATGCGGAATTGCACCCCAAAACCTCCGCTATGCTCATGGGTATTGCGCAGGGGCTTTCGGCTGAAATCCACTTACTGGCATCGGTAAATCAGGGACTGACCTGCAATCTCGGTCGCACTGTAATCCGCGCTCAAATCACGGGCGATGGCGTCATAATCAATATAGAATTGCAGAGCTTCGGGAATGTCACCAAACAAGCCTTCTTCGACAAACTGCTCTGCAAGATCGCGCATATTGTTCAACGTATAGATGTCTAAATCGAAATCATCTGGATTTATGCTCTCATCGAAAGCATAACCACATTCACCAACGGCAATAATAACGCGCTGTTTCTGGTCATCATCCCAATCATCTACGCACTCAAAGAACTGGGAGAAATTCGCTTGGTTGATGCCAATTGCATTTGCCAGATCCCAATCAATGCCCTCACCATCAATAAACTGGATTTCAAATTCTTCGACAGGGTCGCCATAAGCATTACGCAAGCCGTTTGCGTTCTTTTTGTATTCTTCTACTGTTTCAAAGTAAAAGCCTGTAGCCGAAACATCGTAAGGCTGTGCATGTAACTGTGTCATCTTGTTTCTCTTCCTCTTAATTGGGTTTGGGTTTCGCATCTGAAACCTTGCCCTTCGGCGAGAATGGGGGTGCAAGCGGCAGGGAAAAACCGACGAAAGAAACTCTTGTTTGTTGGGGGAAACCTTTAGGGGGAACCGACAAAATAAGTTTCTATTCGGCCTGTTTTTATCGAAGCGCGCCTGGGGCAACGCCCCAAGCACTTAACGCCACAAAACAAAGCGGCTGCAAATTAGCTGTATGCCTGCATCCAATTGTTTTTTGATTATTTCTTTGGAACGGCCATGCGACTTGCGATATACTCCCCCCAATGGGGTCCCTAAATACCGAATTATTGTCACGCAGCGCCTTCGGCGCGCTTTCCCTGTACGAGAAAAATGAATACCTTCAGGAACTCACGCATTCCTACATGGGGGCCAAAGGACAAGAGCCCTTATCTCTATCAAAAGAAGCCCTCAGCCGTTTGCGGCGCTTTTACAGTCGGCGTAGTTTTGCAGACCTCAAACTCGAAGGGATCAAAGACCCGCTCATTGCCCGATCCCTCTATGGGCTTGCTAACGCAGTACACAAGGGTGAGATTGAACAGTTCATTGAAAGTGAAACACCGCCTGGGGCAAATAAGTCGCTTTCACGCCCGCCCCCTCTGCATGACGACCAATTGATGTTTTTTGTCCCACAGCTGCATGATGCGCCTCTCAAGGACGATGTGAATCTGATGGATGTAGCGCCCTTCTCTCTCAGCAAAACCCGCCGAGACGATGTATTGCGATATGAACTCAAGGATTGCGTTATTACTGTTGCCGGTGGCGCGGAGAACGGTTTAGCTAACGCCTATGATTACGACATATTTCTCAACATGGTTTCTTACCTAGCAGAGGAAATGCGGCTTTACCAAAAGCTGAAGCGTAAGGGGCTGAACACAGATTTACCTGCCAAAGTCTTTCGGCCAACCGCTTCACAAATTCTGAAGTTTTGCCGCCGTGGCAATGGCGGAAAACAATATGTTGAACTGGAAAAGGCCCTGGATCGGCTTCAGGACACCCGCATAAAAATCATCAATTTCAAAGAAAATGTACGGCGGGCCACCGAGACATTTTCCCTAATTGATCGCTATCGCGTGCTCTCCCGCACCACCAGCGACAAGATTGACCATGTTGAAATCCATATCCCGGAATGGGTGTACAACGGCGTTGTAAACCCTTCAGGCACGGCCAGTATCCTGACCCTCAATCCTGACTATTTTCTACTGACCAAACCAACGGCAAGGTTCATATACCGTCTTGCACGTAAAGCGGCGGGCCAAGGCGAGGCGCATTATTCCGTCAAAGACCTCCATTATAGAAGCGGGAGCACAATTCCATTGGGAAAATTCACCCGCAGTATCGAGGCAATTGTACGAAACGCCGCAACCGGACCACTGCCTGACTATGATTTGGCACTCAAACCAGGGCGTGGAAGCCAGGTTTTATGGATTAAGCGGCGGCAAGAACCAGATGGCAACACAAAAGGATTGGTTGATCGGCATACTGAAAGTGCTACTTGATGAGGGGTTATAAATAACTGCGGACCGGACCTTGATGTCGAACAGATGCCGCATCAGAGTTTGTTGTTTTGCCGCAGTCAATTTTTACAATCAGCTAAGTGTATCTGAATAACCCCCAGAAAAAGATACGATAAAAATTGACAATCGCGCTCTCCGCTTTAAGCTGTATTTAGCCTTCGGGCAGATTTTGTCATCATGCATTGTGATGGTTGACCACATAGTGGGTCAGATTTGCTCTTCGAGTTCCTTTGCAGTTTTACGGATTGTAATAATCCTAGCTTGCGTAAGAGTGCCCGAAGGCTTTTTGAAAGAAACTTATTTTGCCTACAAGATTACAAAAACTTAAAGCTGCTACCTCCAGATCGGATTTAGCAAGGCTTCTTGGGATTGAGCCTAAGCACCTTAGCTTCGCACTATATAAAATCCCCGAAGCCGCCCGGTATATGGAATTTACTGTACCCAAAGCCTCTGGCGGAGATCGCATAATTCACGCACCCAATTCTCACTTGAAAGCTATACAATCCAGAACTTCGAACATGCTTTACGAGTGCTACAATGGAGTTCACCCAAAATCAGAGAACACCCATAGAGAGCTATCTCACGCCTTTCAAAAGAACAGAGGGCTTTCCATTGCTACAAACGGAGCAAAACATCGCAACAAACGGTTTGTGTTCAATCTAGATTTCAAAGATTTCTTCGGTTCTTTTAATTTTGGCCGCGTTCGGGGTTTTTTTCTTTCCAACAAAGAGTTTGGCTTAAATGAGCAAGTAGCGACTACTCTTGCCCAGATTTGTTGTCATCAGAATAAGTTACCTCAAGGCGCACCAACTTCCCCAATAGTTACTGAATTTATCACTCGAATATTGGACGTCCGCCTGTCAAAAATTGCAAAACGCAATGGTTGCAGCTATTCTCGATACGCTGATGATTTAACGTTCTCTACGAACAAGCGAGAGTTCCCCTCTGCGATTGCAGAACTTAAGTCTAGTGGCCAATGGGTGGTTGGTCATGAGGTCATGAATAAAATTTATAACAGCGGGTTTGCCGTCAATTCAGCAAAAACGCGGATGCAGTTTTCGACTAGCAGACAAGAAGCAACTGGTCTTGTGGTCAACAAAAAAGTCAACGTAGCCAAGGAATACTCCAAACAGGTTCGTTACATGTCCCATTCGCTATTTCAAAAGGGGGAATGCTATGTGCAGGAACCCAAGACGAAAAAGAAAATAGTGGTCAATGCGAATGTCCTGAGAGGAAAATTAGCACACGTTTTTTACATCAAGTCTAGAGAGTATTTAGACAAAAAGGGAAAACCTTTTCCTGTAGCCCGCTTTGAAAAAGACGGTCTGAAAGCTCCCACATTTTATCGTAGGTATTCAGACTTCCTCTACTTTCAAAACTTCTTCAATAACGCAAAGCCAACTATCATTTGCGAAGGGGCTACCGATAATATCTATCTTAAATGTGCAATTAGGTCGAAACATAGCCATGTACCCAGCCTCGCCACAACTTCAATAGTTAGCAAGAAGGTCGATCTTCTATGCAGGTTTTACAACTATTCTAAGACAGCCCAAGCAGTGACAAAACTCACTGGTGGAGCAAACCCATTAAAGACTTTTGTTGAAACATATGATTTGAATTTTTCACGTTTCAAAGCCGCAAGCATTTCATTGCCAGTTTTAGCGGTTGTGGATAACGACAAGGCAAACAACGGCCTCTGGACAATGCTGCAAAATAAATTTGGACTGGCAGGCGCAGATGGTTCTGCTAACTTTTATCACGTGACCAAGAATTTGTATATTGTACCTATTCCCAAGATATCTGGAAAAGATACGTTTATTGAACACCTGTTCGACGATGCGACCTTAAAACGCAAGCTCCAAGGCAAGTCCTTTGATTTAGGACAAAAAGGGAAGAAAATTGCTGCAAACAAATACGGCAAAATGGCATTCGCAAGAGATGTCGTTCAAAAGCAGCGCGACAAAATTGATTTTAATGGCTTTTTGCCTCTGTTAAACAACATTGAAAAAGCCATAGCTGATCATAATAAGAAGCCCCGGTAATCCCCTATCGCCCTAACGCCAATTTTCCTGCAACAAGGTTTGTACAGGCTCAGATATATTTAAAAATATGTTTTCAACCTCAGCTTCCCGCTCTTCGTTCGGGATATTAAGGGTGCAGCTAAGCAAACTAAACCTTCTCCGCTCCAATTTTGTCAGACAAACGTACATCATTCCCCTATTTTTTGACAAAAACACCAAAGACGCCAATGGGGTAGCGTTGCAAGGAGTTGGTAATTCACTGCTTTTTAGAGTTATGCACAATCAATTTCTTCCGATAGTGCCATTTTTGACAAAACCCGTACATCGTTCCGTCAAGGCCGTACATCATTCCGTCAAAAGCGTACATCATTCTGTCAAAGCCGTACATCACTGCCAAAACTGGGTCCTAAGCATTTGAATCATTGAACAAATCGACCCCTTAAAACTTATAAAACCACCAAAACTTATAAAACGCACCCTGAGGGGGTGCAGTAATATTGTTTTTTGTTTTTCTTTTTTTGATAAGAACTTCGGAACCTTCAACAAGTTAGAACACCGCCTGAAGCTTCAGGAACGGATTGCGCTTAGTCGTTGAGGTTTGTTGGCAGTCATTGTGGTTAACTGCCCCCAAACTGCCCCTACGGACGTTCAAACAACAAAACCACCCCAAAGGGCGGCTTGTTAAGTCTATGTTATTCTTTGTCTTTTGGTTGCGGGGGTCGGATTTGAACCAACGACCTTCAGGTTATGAGCCTGATGAGCTA
>JQIA01001256.1_pt1 | contig 13654 bp, 12 predicted proteins | sample 811431 | NCBI WGS metagenome assembly JQIA01 (sample SAMN02998118, study PRJNA258478) | marine sediment metagenome | biome: marine; feature: seafloor; material: sediment; isolation source: oil-polluted sediment collected from 3 locations (0.5 km, 0.7 km and 0.9 km)... | place: USA: Gulf of Mexico ... | reverse complement strand
GATTGCTGTAATGATACCTAAAATTATTTTTATTGTTTTCATATATAATATTTAAAATAGTTGTCCAATTCCAAAAAGGATGGCGAACAGAAATGTACTTAATGCTACTTTTTTTAACTCAGAGTCTAATTCATCAGGTATTTTATTTACTGAAACTGTGTACACATTTTTTAGTAGCGGAATAAAAGCTATTAAAAATACAAGTTGAAATATCGTTCTAAAATCTAAAAAAACATAAATTAATGCAGAGACTAAAGATCCAAAGATTAAAAAATAATGATACTTTTTAGCTTTTAAATTTCCTAATTTTACAACTAATGTATTTTTATTATTCTTTTTATCTTCTTTTCGATCTCTTAAATTATTTAAATTTAAAACCGCGGTACTTAATAATCCGACAGAAATGGCTGGTAAAAATATCTCAAAATTGATGTGCTTTGTAAATAAGAAATAACTTCCAACAGTACTTAATAATCCGAAGAAAAGGAAAACAAAAACATCACCAAAACCACTATAGCCATAAGCAGAATTACCCACTGTATATTTTATAGCTGCCGCAATTGAGGCAATTCCTAATCCTAAAAACAAAATAGAATATCCAAAATTTTCACTACCAAAAGCAACATAAATCAATAATAAAGCAATCATTAATGTGATAATTGTAGTTACAATCATTGCCATTTTCATTTGTTTTGGTGTAATTGCTCCAGATGAAACCATTCTTGCTTCTCCTGTTCTATTTTTATCAGAACCCTTTATTCCGTCACCATAATCGTTTGCAAAATTAGATAACACCTGAAAACCAATTGTTGTTAGAATTGCTAACCAGAAAATTGGAGATTGATATATAGGAAAATCTTTAATACAAATAGTAGTATCAAAAAACTTATCTAAAAGTGTAATGTAATTTTCATGATTTCCTAAAATAGACCCCACAATTATACCAGAAACAGATAAAGGAAGTGTTCTTAAACGTGCTGCTTTTATAAAACTTTTTACATCCATGAAGTCTTACTTGTTTCTACTTTATACAAAGTATGGTTATAAATTTTTACTGCATCTTCAAAATTGATACATGGAATTTTAATTTTCCCTGAAGCAGTTTGTAAAATAAGATCTGCGACATGACTTCTTTCTTGAAAAATATTTTGTTTTATCTTTATGTTCTGAACCTTAAAAAGTTCTAAATAAATCAAATGAGTTTCTATTAAGCCTTTACCAACCAACAACAAAGAATCTGTTATTTTATAATAACGTTTTTCTACTTTTTTAAGGATCAAAAAGACAACAATAGGTATAACGATAACTATAGAATATAAAATCTCTATCTGATTAAAAACCAAATATAAAACGGTATATAAAACCATAAACATCAAAAAAGAAAAGATAAATATTCTCCTCTTATAATAATTATTAGTAAATGATTTCTCTTTATTTTCTAGTTCAGTAGCATCAAACAACGTTTTTTTTATTATATCTACTTGCGCTATTTTACAACCAACAATTCTAATTAGTTTATTTTTCTTTTTATTCAATTTACCACTTACCGCTTGTTTAAAAGTAATAAAGGAAATACCAATTAACCTTTTTAAAGGGTTTGTAGAGATAGTTATATTTTGAACTTTATGCTTCTTTAATACAATTGATTTCTTTGTAAATAACCCTTGATTAATTTCAAAAGCATCCTCTTTTAGATAGGCTGTTAAATTAAAATGCACTAAAAATATCTTTACAAAAGAACTCATAAACGCAATTAATACTACTAATATTAGCGAAATAAAGATGAAGAAAATACTCCTTGAAACTGCATTCTTACTTTCTTCTATAAAACCATCCAAAAAAGCTGCTTTTCCTAAACCTTCAATAATTTGCTGTACTTGTTGAAAGAACCCTATTAAAATAGCTAAAAATAAAAATAAATTCTGAAGATGGTTTTCTGTTAAGCTTACTTTAAAAAGTTCTAAAAAACCAATCCTTACAAAAGGTTTTATTTCATTATCCGTAAGAAGTTCTTTATTAAATTCTGAACTCTTAGAAATAATTTCTTTTAATTCTTTTGCTTTTGATAAAGACAAAGCTTTAATAGCAATTTCCGTATTACTAGATCCAGCAGTTTCTAAACTAACCTCAAATACACCAATAATTTGTTGAATAATATTCTGCTTAAAATTAATGTTCTGAATTCGATGAAAAGGAATTGCTGTATTTGTTTTTTTTAGAATCCCTTTCTTAAGAATAAAATGTTCTTTGTCAATCTTAAATTGAAAATTTGTATACGTTAAATAGGCTCTAATCAATAAAAAAAGTAAAATAGCTCCTAATCCTAAATAAAAATAAACAGGTCCTAAAGCTTTTATTCTAGAGAAATCTTTTATCAATAAAAAGAGTAAAACCCATGTAAATCTTATCACCTTATAAATTAAACTAATATAGATGACTAAAATCCCTTTTGGAGATTGCTTTGAAAAACTAGAAAAATCAAAAGAATTACTCATTTATTTTTGTGCTGATGTATTCTTTAATTTGTAATGCTACTTCTTTACGAATACCCTTAATTACAAGATCATCACTACTATCTCCGGCTGTATAAACACTTAGTGAAGCTAAACCAAAAAGTCTAGAAATAGGTTTCTCATCCGTTTCTACATGCTGAATTCTAGAAAAAGGAACCGTTGTAACTCTCTTTACAAATAAACCTGATTTATAAGAAATATCTCTTTCTCTTAAGGCATACTTTCTTTTTGGAAAACCTAATAATAAATAAGAAAAAACACATCCAAAGAGAGAGATAAAAACTAAATAAATGACTCCAATGTTCACAATTATTTCTTCAGAAAAAACAAGTAGATGTAACAAAATTAATCCCGCAAAAAGAACAATGAAAAAGATAAAAAAAGTGATGAGAATTACTTTTAAATAATTCTTGTCAATATTTTTAAATTCAATTTTAGTAATATCCGGTAATTGTGAAATTACTCCGTTATTAAAAGTAGTCATTAAAACTATAAATTATTAGCTTCTGCAATTAATTCTGCAATATCTTTTACTTGAACCTCTGTTTCTTTTTCTTTGAATTTAATACCATCAGTCATCATTGTATTACAATAAGGACAACCTGTGGCTATAATTTGAGGCTTCGTTTCTAAAGCATCTTCTGTTCTTAAAACATTGATCTCTTTATCTCCTTTTTCTGCATCTTTAAACATTTGTGCTCCACCTGCTCCACAACATAATGCTGTAGATTTGTTGCGTTTTATTTCTGTTAAATTAACACCCAATCTTTTTATTAAATCTCTTGGAGATTCATATACATCATTGGCTCTTCCTAAATAACAAGGATCATGAAACGTAACTCTTTTTCCTTTTAAAGTAGTATCATCTATTTTTAAACGTCCTTCAGAAATTAAATCTTGTATGAATTGTGTGTGATGAAAAACTTCATATTTTCCTCCTAACTCTGGATATTCATTTTTTAAAGTATTAAATGAATGCGGATCACAAGTAACAATTTTTTTCACTTCATAACCATTCAAAACTTCGATATTCATCATTGCTTGCATCTGGAACAAAAATTCATTTCCTGCTCTTTTTGCTGCATCTCCTGTAGATGATTCTTCAGTTCCTAAGACGGCAAAATCTACATTTGCTGTATGTAAAATCTTAACAAATGCTCTTGATATTTTTTTTGCTCTATCATCATAACTTCCTGCTGCGCCAACCCAAAACAACACTTCTGGTTGTTTACCTTGAGCCATCATATCTGCCATTGTTGGTACGTTCATCATAAAATGTTTAATTGTTTATTCGTAGAAACGTTTAATTGTTAAAAACTCCTCGATACAAATTTATTCGTTCCTCATAAATTCACTCGAAGTGACAGTATGTTAGCTATTTAATCTTAAAAATAGGACTACCAACTGATACTGAAAATTGAAAACTAATTTTACTCTTCATTTGCCCAATTCAATCTATCTTGTTGATTGTATGGCCAAGGAGCACCATTATTTTCGATGTTGGTCATCATCATATTTAATTCTTGAGGTGCAGCACTTTCTTCCATCACTAAATATCTACGCATATCCATAATTATAGACAAAGGATCTATATTAACCGGACATTCCTCTACACATGCATTACAACTTGTACACGCCCAAAGTTCTTCTGGAGAAATATAATCATTTAATAATTGCTTACCGTCATCAACAAAAACACCTTTGTTTTTATCAATATTTCTACCAACTTCTTCTAAACGATCACGAGTGTCCATCATGATTTTTCTTGGCGATAATTCTTTACCTGTTAAGTTTGCAGGACAAGCAGATGTACATCTACCACATTCTGTACAAGTATATGCATTTAATAATTGCACCCAATGTAAATCTGCAACATCAGAAGCTCCAAATTTTTCTGGTACAGTTTCTTCCGCTCCTTCTTCTGGCATCGCGTAAGGATCTGCGTCTGGATCCATCATTAATTTAACTTCGGCAGTAACTGATTCCAAATTTGTGAATTGTCCTTTTGGATTTAAATTTGCAAAATAAGTATTTGGAAAAGCTAATAAAATATGTAAATGCTTTGAATAAAACAAGTAATTTAAAAAGACTAAGATTCCTATAATATGAACCCACCAAGATGCTCTTTCTATAGTATGCAGAGCTTCCGGAGAAACCCCTTCAAAAAGAGGAACAATAAATTGACTAATAGGATTCCCTGTTCCTGCAGTTTGGAATAAAGTGTCCGTGGCATTCATCACCAAAAACAACGACATTAAAACCATTTCAAAATAAAGAATATTATTACCATCATTTTTAGGCCAACCTTTCATTTCTTTACTTAGAAACCTTTTGATGTTTAATACATTTCTACGCAACCAAAATATGACAACAGCTATAAAAACTAATGCTGCTAAAATTTCAAAAAAGCCAATTAAAAACCCATAAAAACCATCACCTAAAAGACCTTTAAAAATTCTGTGAGAACCGAGTAAACCATCAATAATAATCTCTAAAACTTCAATATTAATGATAATAAAACCTACGTAAACAATAATGTGCAGAAACCCAGAAACTGGTCTTTTCACCATTTTAGATTGCCCCAAAGCAATCATCATCATATTTTTTAAACGCTCAGATTTTCTATCTGTTCTGTTAACGTCTTTTCCTAGTTTAATATTTCTTGATAATTTTCTGATGTTCATCACAAAAAAACCAATCCCTGCAATAAGTGTTATCGCAAAAAATAAGTTAGGTAAATAATCCATACTGTTCTAAATGTATTGTATAAAACGAATCTTATTGATTGGTTTTGTTGTTCTTATTATTCTCTTCGCTGAAAGCTTGTTTTCTTTTACCAAATAAAGAAAAGTGTACAAATCTCTTAGGGTTCAGCTTCATTTCTCTTAACAAATTCTCTAATTCTTTAGACATTGTTGTTAAGTTATTATATAAAGCATCATCATTTACCAATTTCCCAAAAGTACCTTTTCCTTGATCCATACCCAATAATAAAGAATTTACAGAAGTAAGTGTAATTTCTGCTTTTCTCATAATTACTCCAAGATTAGAATTGGCCAGAGTATCTGTTACTTTTGATAAATTTTCAGTTATAATTCTTGTGTGTTCTAAAGTTTCTTGGAATCCAACAGAAGTAGAATCTATCATTGAATTTACAGAATTCAAAGTTTTTCTAACATCAACAATTGTAAGTTCTAAACCTTTAACAGACCTTTTAATACTTTCAGATGTTTTTCTATCTAAAATATTATTTACTCTCTGAAAAAGAGTATCTGCACTTACAATAACTTTTTCTAATTTTATTTGAATAGGGTTTAGCTTTTCACCAATAGAAGATAATAACCCTGGTTCAATTTCTCCTTTTAAGTAATCTCCAGAAACAGCAACATCACCTTTATAACTTGGAATAATTGCCAAATTTGACCCTGATATTGGATTTGGGGAATAGATTTTAACAATACTTTCTTTTGAAAACTCAAAATCATTATCCATAGAAAACAAGACAATTAATTGCCCTCTCTTTTCAGGAGTATCATTAAACTCTATATGATCAACCTGACCTACTTTTAATCCATTAATGGTCACCAAGCTAGCTTCTGTTAATCCACCAACATTGGTGTATTCAACATGAAAAGATCTTTGACTTGGTTGAAAAAAAGATTGTCCTTTTAAAAAGTTAAAGCCCCAAAAGAAAGCGATAACAATTATAATAATAACAATTCCTGTTTTTAATTCTTTAGACATGAATAAAAATTTTATAACAATATTACTAAATAAATTTTAATTGAGACCACCAAAATTACTGCATTTTCTTGGCTTCTATAACAGATATTTTTTCTCCATTTTTAAAAGCAACCATAAAAGCTGATTTATAACCTTTTAACTTTGCCGTTTTTAGAGCTTTTACAACTTCATTATATTTATAATTATTACCATAATAATATTTATAATATGTCCCAACTTTAACTCTTTGCACTTCTTTTAATCCTTTAAAATTATATGATTTTGTAGCTACTTTATTTTTACCTGATGCGATTTGAATTTTAAACTCAATCTCGTTTTCATCAACATTTGCATCTTCTACAACAGTGTTTAATTTTAAATGATTTACATAATTTATAATGGCATCGGTAACAGCTTTACCCATTTGCTGTTGTCCTTTTTTAGAATTCAGATATCTTCCTTCTTTTTTATTTGTTAAAAAACCTAATTCTATCAAAACACTTGGCATAATAGTTTCTCTTAAAACCTGAAAATTATCTTGCTTTACTTTTCTATCTAACCTATTTAACTTTCTAGTAAAATTAGTTTGAATTAAACTTGCTATTTCTAAACTCTTATCTAAATTTTCTTCTTGTAAAAGTGATAATCCTATAACAGATTCTGCAGAGTTTATGTCAAAACCTTTATACCTTTCTTTATAATTATCCTCTAAAAGAATTACTGCATTTTCTCTTTTTGCAATTTCTAAGTTCTTTTTATTACCTCTTAAACCTAAAACAAAAGTACCTGCTCCATATGCATTTGATGTGTGAGAATCACAGTGAAGTGATACAAATAAATCTGCTTTTGCCGTGTTTGCTATATCCCCTCTTTTCCAAAGATTTATAAAAACGTCTTTGTTTCTGGTATAAATTACTTTAATATCCTTACTTTTTTTAAGTTGAGCACCAACAATTAAAGCGATTTTTAATGCGATGTTTTTTTCTTTATAACCACTACCTTTTCTTCCTAAATTCCCGGGGTCTTTACCGCCATGGCCGGCATCTAAAACAATGGTATACGTTTTTTGCGCATAAACGTGTGTTGATGAGCTAAAGAAAAAGGTTAATAATAATGTTAAAAAAAACAGGTTTTTCACTTTGGTATAAAATTTGTTGTTTTGTAGAAAATTCATCAATAAAATTTAACTAATTTTGGCAACTTTAATTTGGTGTTCCAAATATTGAGCCATACTTTTACTTTCATACAAAAATAGTACTTATAGCATTGCAAACAAACCTATCATACATACTTTTATTTTGCAGTTTCTTTTTTATAAAGACGAGTTTTGCTCAAGATATAAAGCCTAACAGGAAAACTATAGTTCCATTAGCACAAAAAGACACGATTCTTTCAAAGAAAAGAGACTCTTTATTTAGTGCTAAAAAAGATAGCCTACTTTTAAAAAATTTAGATACAATTTCTATTGACTCTATAAAACCGAAAGAAAGTGTAGAAGACATCATAACACATGTTGCTAAAGATTACACAATTCAGAATGCAAAAGACAAAACAGTCACTCTTTATAATGAAGCAAATATTATATATACTGATATTGATTTAAAAGCTGGAATTATAATTATTGACTACAAGAAAAACTCGCTTTTTGCAAAAGGAATTATTGATAGTACAGGGTATACTCAAAAACCAATTTTTAAACAAGGAGGTCAAGAATCTGAACAAGATTCAATTATATATAACTTTAAAAGTAAAAAAGCAATCATATATGGTTTAAAAACCAAACAAGGAGAAATGTTCACGTATGGTGAAAAAACGAAACGAGTAAATGATTCTACCGTTTATATTAGAAAAATACGTTTTACTACTTCAGAGAAAAAAAACCCAGACTATTATATTGCTACTGATAAAGCAAAATTAGTGCCTGGAAAAAAAATCATCGTTGGTATCAGTAATTTGGTTTTAGCAGATGTTCCTACTCCTTTATTTTTACCTTTTGCTTATTTTCCTATGACAGAAACCAGTGTTTCTGGTTTTTTAATTCCTGCTTTTGATACAGGAAGCAGCGATAGAGGAATTGGTTTTCAAAATGGTGGATATTATTTTGCTTTAAGTGATTATATGGATTTAACCGTTTTAGGTGATGCATATGCTAATGGAAGTTGGGGTACAAGAATATCTACAAACTATAATAAACGTTACAAATACAATGGTTCATTTAGTTTTAATTTCGAGAATAATATAAATGGAATTAGAGGTTTTGATAAATATAGTAAATCTAATAGATATAATATTAGATGGACTCATAGTCAAGATTCAAAAGCGAGTCCTAACTCAAGAATTTCTGCTTCTGTAAATATGGGAAGTAGTAAATTTTTTAGAGAATCTCAAAATCAATTTAATGTTGCACAAACACAAACAAACACTCTTAATTCTTCTGTAAATTATAGTAAAACTTTTGTAGGTACTCCTTTTAATATGGCTGTTACAGCTTCACATCAACAAAATACAAATACAGAAAGTATATCCATGACACTACCTTCATTAACATTAAATATGAATAGAGTGTATCCTTTTGCAGGTAAAGGAGGTATTAAAAAGAATCCAATTCAAAAATTAGGTTTTAATTACAATATGCAAGGTCAGTATTTAATTAATACTACAGATGATGAGTTTTTAACAAGTAAAATGTTTGAAACTGCAAGATCAGGTGTACAACATAAAACAGGTACAAGTACAAATATAAAAGCCTTTAAATACTTTACGTTATCACCAAGTGCTTCTTATGAAGAAACATGGCAGTTTGATTATATCAACAAAGAATATAATGCTACAGATGATAAGATTGAAACCGATACTTTAAGAGGATTTAAAACCTATAGAGAATATAATATGGGGATGAGTTTATCTACTAATATTTACGGTACTTTCAACTTTAAAAAAGGAAGACTAAAAGCCATAAGACATACAATTAGGCCGACAGTATCTTATTCTTATAGACCCGATTTTAAAGACAATTACATCAAAGAAGTTCAACAAAGTGCACTTGCTACAGACCTGAAACAATATACAGTATTTGATGAAGGAATTTACGGATCTCCTTCTTCTGGATTAAGTAATTCTATAGGAGTTTCTTTAAATAATGTTTTAGAGGCTAAAGTTGCACCTAAAGACCCGGATAGTGACGAAGATGATGAAAAAATAATGCTTTTAAACAATTTAAACTTTAGTAGTTCATATAATATTGCTGCTGATAGTTTACGTTGGTCTAATGTTAGTTTTTCTGCTGGAACACGATTATTTAAAGATAAACTTGCCCTAAACTTTAATGGTTCGTTAGACCCTTATAAAGTTGTAGAAGTAGATGGAAAAGCTGTTAAAATAAACGAATTTAATCCAAATATATTTAGATTAACAAACGCAAACCTAACTGCAAACTATTCCATTTCTAGTGCAGATTTAGATAAGAATAATAAAGATCAAAAAGAGAATAAGAATGGTAATGGCGCTAATAATCCTACGGATGTTATGGGTGCAAATATTGACCCAACAAATAGACAAGGAAGACAAAATAGCAATAATGAGGGTAAAACATCTAAATCAGAATTATATCACTCTAAAATACCATGGTCTATAAACTTGATCTATTCTGCAAGTTATGCCAGTTCTGGTCTTGAGCCTGGAAAAATAGGAGTACATACTTTAGGTTTTAGTGGTAACGTTGAATTATCACCTAAATGGAAAGTTGGTTATTCTTCTGGATATGATGTTAAAAACGGAGCTTTTTCTTTCTCTAGGTTTAATTTTACAAGAGATTTAGATAGTTGGCAATTCAATTTTAATTGGGTTCCTTTTGGAACAAATTCATCTTACACGTTTTTTATTGGTGTAAAATCTTCTACTTTATCTGATTTAAAATGGGATAAAAACAAACCGCCAGATAGAAGATTGTTTTAAAAATTTAGCTGTTAGCTGTTAGCTGTTAGCTGTTAGCTGGTAGCTGTTAGCTGTTAGCTGTTAGCAAAAATGAAAACTTTGAAACTTATAATAAATGAAAAAAATAATAACTACTACAAAAGCACCTTCTCCTATTGGTCCATATAGCCAAGCTGTTTTAACAGGAAACACTTTATATACTTCAGGTCAAATAGCAATTAATCCTGAAACAGGTGAATTGGTTTTAAACTCCATCGAAGAAGAAACAAAACAAGTCATGGAAAACCTTAAAGAAGTTTTATCCGCAGCGGAAATGACTTTTGAAAACGTAATTAAAACATCAATATTTATTTCTGATATGAATAGCTTTTCTGAAATAAACGCTGTTTACGGAACTTATTTTAACGAAAAAACTGCTCCTGCAAGAGAAACAGTTGAAGTTGCAAATCTTCCAAAGTTTGTAAATGTAGAAATTAGTGCAATAGCTGTTAAATAGCTTTTACAAGTAAATTTGCAGTAGCTGGGTTTGTTGCTAAAGGCACATTGTGTACATCACAAATTCTCAACAACATAATAATATCTGGCTCATGTGGGTGTTTTGCATGTGGATCTCTAAAAAAAAGCACCATATTACATTTACCTTCTGCAACTCTTGCTGCAATTTGTGCATCACCACCAATTGGGCCTGAAAGAAATTTTGTGACCTGAAAACCAGCCTTCTCTGCCTTTGTTCCTGTAGTTCCTGTTGAGACTAATTTAATGCCTTTCTGTAGTAAAGTTTCTTTATGCTCGTTTAAAAACTGAACCATTTCGGCTTTCATTCCATCATGAGCAATTATTGCTATTTCCATAATTTTAAGTATTTATTAGTTATAAAAAACCCTGATAGTTAAAACTATCAGGGTTTTTATTATATTAAAATTCCTTTAGATTATAAAGAAGCAGAATATTCAATTAAATCAACGATTTTAGTTGAATACCCCATTTCGTTATCATACCAAGAAACAACTTTTACGAAGTTATCATTTAATGCGATACCAGCTTTAGCATCAAAGATAGAAGTACGAGTATCTCCAACAAAATCTTGAGAAACTACCATATCTTCAGTATATCCTAAAACACCTTTCATAGATCCGCTTTCTGAAGCAGCTTTCATTGCAGCACAAATTTCTGCATAAGTAGCTGGTTTTTCTAACTTCACAGTTAAATCAACAACAGAAACATCCATAGTAGGAATTCTAAATGCCATACCAGTTAATTTCCCATTTAAAGCAGGAATTACTTTTCCAACAGCTTTTGCAGCTCCTGTAGAAGAAGGAATTACGTTACCAATAGCAGAACGTCCACCTCTCCAGTCTTTCATAGAAGGACCATCAACAGTTTTTTGAGTTGCAGTTGCAGCATGTACAGTTGTCATTAAACCTTCTGAGATTCCCCAGTTGTCATTTAATACCTTAGCGATAGGAGACAAACAGTTAGTTGTACAAGATGCGTTAGAAAAAATTTGTTGATCAGCTTTTAATTCTGTATTGTTCACACCCATTACAAACATTGGTGTATGATCTTTAGAAGGAGCAGATAATACTACTTTTTTAGCACCAGCTAATAAGTGTTTTCCAGCAGTTTCTTCAGTTAAGAAAAATCCAGTAGATTCAATTACGTAATCAGCACCAATTTCATCCCATTTCAAGTTTGCAGGATCTCTTTCTGCAGTAATTCTGATTTCGTTTCCGTTTACAACTAATTTACCGTCATTTACTTCAACAGTTCCATCAAATTTACCATGAACTGAATCATACTTTAACATGTAAGCTAAATAATCTACGTCTAATAAATCATTAATACCTACAACTTGTACGTTTTCTCTATTCACTGCAGATCTGAAAGCTAATCTTCCTATTCTACCAAATCCGTTAATTCCTAATTTAATCATAATATTTGTATTTATTTTTTTCTAAACAGACATTATATCTGAAACTCTTATTAATTCTTTATTTATTTTTGATTGACCTTTAATTGCTTTTTCTAAAGGTGTTACAGTAATTTTATCGTTAAGTAAACCAACCATTAAGTTTGATTTTCCTTCTAATAAACTTTCTACGGCTTTTACCCCCATTCTACTGGCAAGAACTCTATCAAAACAAGAAGGAGAACCTCCTCTTTGCATGTGACCAAGAACAGAAACTCGAACATCATATTCAGGTAGATGTTCATTTACATAGTCTTTTAATTCAAAAACATTTTTACCTGTTTTATCTCCTTCAGCAACAATGACGATACTCGAAGATTTACCTGATTCTTTACTTCTTTTTAAAGATTCTAACAAACGTTCTAATCCTAAATCTTCTTCAGGAATTAAAATTTCTTCTGCTCCTGCTCCAACTCCTACATTTAATGCGATATGACCAACATCTCTACCCATCACTTCGATAAAAAATAATCTATTGTGTGATGATGCAGTATCTCTAATTTTATCAATTACATCTACAGCGTTATTTAAAGCAGTATCATATCCTAATGTATGAGTTGTACCGGCAATATCATTATCTATAGTTCCAGGAATCCCCATAACAGGAAAACCAAATTCTTGATTAAATATTAAACCTCCAGTAAAACTTCCGTCTCCACCAATAACCACTAAAGCATCAATCCCTGCTTTTAATAATTGATTGTGCGCTTCTTGCCTACCTTCTTTTGTCCTAAATCCTTTTGATCTTGCAGACTTTAAAAAAGTTCCACCTTTATTGATAATACCTTTAACACTACGTGCGTTTAACTCAATAAAATCTCCTTCAATCATCCCTTCGTAACCGCGATAAATACCTGTACATTCTATATTATAAAAAGCACAAGTTCTTACAACAGACCTTATTGCTGCGTTCATCCCTGGAGAATCCCCTCCAGATGTCATGACTCCTATTTTGTTTATTTTCTTCATAATTTAATAGTGTAAAAATAACTCTTTTTACTGGTTTAAAATAATAAAATTACGAAATCGTTTTAGCCTAAAACCCTTAATTTTAAAAGGGAAAATGAGTTATTAACTCGCAAACGTTTTCGCCTTTTTTAATTAAAAAAATCAAAATAAAAAAGGGAGTAATTAATTACCTTCAAAGTTAATTAACTTCTTAGTTATAAGCTTTAAAGTGTCTTTTTTTAATTCTTTTTTCTTCTTTTGTTTCTTCTTTTGTTTTTTCTTTAAGCCTATCTTAGATAGTAAACCAGAAAAATTATTAAAGTTTACTTGATAAGATAACCCTACACCTTGTGTATAACCCTCTTCTTCTGTAGAATACTGAATTTCATTTTGACGATTAAAAATGGTTCCTCTAAAATTTCCTTCTTTGTTCAATAAAACTTCAACCTTTACCTCCCCAACAACACTAGTTTGTGTTTGCGATCCAACAGGAACCCCCACTTTACCATTAATAATTACTCTATCGCTAACTTGTGTACTTACCGATAAATCTACTTGATTATCTATA
>JQIA01001255.1_pt1 | contig 13656 bp, 12 predicted proteins | sample 811431 | NCBI WGS metagenome assembly JQIA01 (sample SAMN02998118, study PRJNA258478) | marine sediment metagenome | biome: marine; feature: seafloor; material: sediment; isolation source: oil-polluted sediment collected from 3 locations (0.5 km, 0.7 km and 0.9 km)... | place: USA: Gulf of Mexico ... | reverse complement strand
AGCAGCTAAAAATGTACCTTCTGATTGAGTGATAATATCATAATCACCAATTTTTAATAAAGGTGTACCACTAGATATTTGTTGTACATTAATACTGGCTTTTATATACATTTCATCAATATCAGTGTTAACTATAAATACATTACCACCGCCATTTTTTCTAACTAAAAGAGCTTCAGTTGATGTATTATCTAATATAATATTACTATTTGAAATAATATTTTCACCTGATGGATTTATATTTAAATTTCCACCTGATGTAACTTCAAAATCACAATAATTAGTATTATTAGTTTGAGTTAAACGTAATTGTGCATTAGATGAATCTTCAATTTCCATACGTTTTGATGGTGATATTGTACCAAATCCAGCGTGACCATTATTATTAATAACCATATGATAACTTCCTTGATATATGTAAAATGAATCGGATGCATTAGTTGAAGCAGAACTTTTAGCACCAACTTCCCAATTTAAATTATTAGTTTGAAAATTAAGATTTGCAGCTTCTGTTGAATTAGTAGTTTCTAATTTTAATTGATGAGATCCATTATTAACAATATGTAATGGGTTAGTAGATGATGTTATACCAATACCGATATTACCATTAGAATTAATAGTCATTCTTTTTATAGCATTTGTTAAAAAATGTAAATTTCCATTTGTCCAATTAGCTAAAATAATATCTGATGTTGATCCTCCACTAAAATTTGCACCATCTGGGCCGAACAATGCTTTAGTACCAGATTCATTAATTATTTCTATATACCCACCTTCTCCGACTGTTGTTATATTAAATTTTGCAATATCTGCAGTTGTATGAAATATATCCATTTTACCAATCATATTAATATTATTTCCAGATGGATTAAGTATTATATCATCATCTGAATTAATAGTTAAATTTCCATTTGTATCAACTGTAAATTGTGAACTTTTCGGGTCTCCTGTTCGTTCATCATCTGTAAATATTAATAATTTATTTGTTATTAAATTCATTTTAACTGATGGTTCAACATTACTCCAAGCCATATTAACTGATGGTATATCTTCTCTTACTTGAGATGATGAAACCCATTCAATTCGTAATGTATGTGTACTAATTGCATCAAAATTTTGTATATATATAGGACACCATGTATTACCTAATAATTCAATACTATCACTTATTATTTCGCTACCACTTGTATTACTATTCCATTCATTAAATACAGATTTGCCATTTATAAAGATTCGACAACCATTATCCCAAGTAACATAAAAATTATATGCTTGTGTATATAATGGTTTAATATAACCAAAAATTTCGATACTAAAATTATCAGTAACACCTGTTGGATTATAATCAGTTATATTTAATGATGTAATAACTTCTTGTTGTATTAATTTTCCTTTCATATCAATTGCATCATATGATCTAACAAGCAATCCATTAGTATTAAAATTACTAATTGCATCATTAACTTTTAATTGTTTTGTTACGATTGTGTTACTTCCAGTAGTTGTAATAGTTAAATCTCCCAATGATGAAGTTAATAAATCAGTATAAATAGAAGATGTTCCATTCATATCATTATATGTTAATCTTAAATTATCTCCAGTTGTACTATTAATTTCAACTTGTTTTTGAGGATCAGTTGATTGTATTCCAACTTTACCATCTGACATAATACCAAATACTCTTGCCGATGATGATGTATCTTGATTATAATTTGTTATAAACATATGTGTAGAACTTCCTGTAGTTTGTAATATAGATGGTTGAAAATATATAATATTACTTGTTCCAGATAATTTTAAAAACCCATTTCCAGATGACCCATGAACATATGAATTAATTGTTTTTAGATCAGTTATAGTTCCTAAACTTGTTATATTTGGTTGAGATACTGTTGTTAATGTTCCAGTTAAACTTGTTGCAGAAATATTATTTATTCCTGAAATATCTTTATTCGCATCTAATACTAATGTTTTATCAGCTAAAGCTGTACCTGCAGTTACACCAGCATTGTAATTTAATTCTGTACTATTAGCAGCAACTGTAATACCACCAATTTTAAGATTTATTATTTGATTAATTAATACCATTCTCAATAATTTAAATAGTAAAAAATCTATATATAATAAAATATAATATAAAATTTATTTATAAATTTAATTATTAACTTTATAAAAAAATAAATATTTTTATAATAAATTATAAATAATTTAAATAGGTAAATTATATATAATATTTAAATTATTTAATTATAAACTTTAAATAAAATATTATAATAAATTATAATATAATTTATTACTAATCATTAATTCTTTTTTTTCTACTATATCAATTAAACATACATTAAACAGTTTTGCAATTTTAACGTTCGATAGTTTTTCTTCAAATAAAAATTCATATAATTTTATTTCTTCTAACAAAGTCCATTTTTTTTTTATTATCATTATATAAAATTAATTTATATACAAATTCAATTTTAATTTAATATGTAAAAGAAATCATACATGACCAATTTGCTGTTTGTTGTACATGTCGACCAGATAATAATCGTAAATAAAAATTTATTTCAGCTGGATTATTTTCATCAAATTTTCCCTCACGATAACCAATCGAAAAATTACTACTTTCTATATTAAGAGTGTAATTATTTACTTGTGGTGGTGCAAAATTTATAGATTTAGATAATGGTATCGCAAATAAAATATTATTAGATTTTACTGAATTACCATTAGAAATACCAATAACATTCCTATCTGAATTATTACTAATCAAATCTGAACATAATAAAAGATAATCATCTGCAAATGTATTTCCAAATGCTCTAGTTTTTTGTATACTTGAATAAGATGTTTGACCTATATATGTATCTTGTTGAAATCCTAATATTTTATGCATTGAACCTGAATTTATACGAGCTCCCCCATCTATTACTGCAAAATCAAATGAAAAACCCCATCTAGCACCTGTTGTATTATTTATAGTTACTATGTTTGTTTCATAATTATATGTTATAACAAAATTAGCTGCTGGTGTATATGAACCACTATATCTATTTAATTCATTCTCTAAATCTAATAAAAATAACCATAAATCAGTATAAAAGGCAGAATTACCACCTGTACCAATGGATATAGTACAATCTGAAGCATTGTCTAGATTAATAATACGTGTATTATTAGAATCAAATAATTCCATCTTACAATTAATATCATTAAAATTAGGAAATGTTAAAGTTGCTTTAGATTCATTAAACAAATTAATAGTATTATATTTTTCAATAGATTGAACAGAAGTACCTTCAATAGATATAACATTATTATAAACACCATTACCAAACCCGATTATTGGACCTATTGAATCCTTTACATCAAATTGTATTTGAACAGGTCGAGATGATGTAATAGTATAAATGGATGTAGAATCATCTTGTTCAACTTTATAATTAGTAATAATATTCTCAATTGATGTGTGTGTGCATGTAAAAAATAATCCTGGATAATCCGTATACGTTTCAAAATTTAAAGCAGTCTCAATAATATTTGCTAAACTAGCATCATCTGGTATGTATGGATTAAAATGAGGTACAATATTATAATCTTTGGTTTGATCTAAATCATCTGTTACTGTTATTATAAAATAATTATTAGTATTTCCAAAAGTAGATGTTTCTAATTTTATATCAAAACTAACTAATTGGATAGAAGTTGGAGGTTTAAAAAACAATGTACTTGGAAAAGATAAATTAATATCATTATTTAAATTAGTAATATTACTCTTATTACTACTACTAATTAAAATATTTTGACGAATTAATCCAATATTTTCATCACTCATATTTATAATGTAAAATTATTTAAATGATAAATTATATTAATTTATATATAATTATTATAAAAAAATAATAAATGAATTATATTTTTAATATAAGTATTAATATAATATTATAATGGGTAATTTTATAATAAAAAAATATAAACAATATAAATGTAAAAGTAAAAAAAGTTCTGATTATTTTATATATGAGTCAGATTATGATTATAAATATTTATCTGAATCTGAATCTGACTCTGAATCAAATGATTCATATAATATTTGTATAAATGATAAAATATTAGAATTAGTACAATTTAATTGAATAATCCAATTTATAAATTTAATATCGTCTAAAATAATATTTAAATTATATATTATTTTATTTATATTATTTAAATTATATAATGATTCTAATGGTTCATCTAATATATTCCATGTATATATATCAAATTTATTAATTTTATTATTATCAATCATTTTTTTAATATTATTAATAAATTTTTATTAATAATCAATTTTTTTATTAAATAAATTATAAATCATATAATATATAGAAATGGAAACTAGTATAAATAATAATTTATACGAGTGTTCTCATTATAAAAGAGGGTGTAAAATATTTACACGATGTTGTAAAAAATGGTATACATGTCATTTATGTCACGATGAAATAAATAATCATAACATAGATATAGATACTATTAAACGTATTAAATGTTTGTATTGTGATAAAATACAAAAAAATAGACAATATTGTATAAAATGCAATAAATGTTTAGGTAAATATTTTTGTATAAAATGTAAAATTTATGATAATGATTATACAAACAAAGAAATATATCATTGTAATAAATGTAATATGTGTTTATTAGGAAATAGGAAAAAATTTTTACATTGTGATATTTGTGATTTTTGTTATTCTAAAAATATAAATCATATTTGTTTAGAAAATAAAACTAAAACTAATTGTAGTATATGTCTAGATTTTATGCATAAATCTTCAAAAGAAGAATTATATATGTTAAAATGTGGTCATGTACTACATTTAAAATGTATTAATGGATTAATACAAAATATAATATGTATATCTGAAGAAAAAAAAGTAAACTGTCCATTATGTAGAGATGTAATATTAGAATTAAATTCTGATGATTCAGATTCAGACTCGTCAATAATAAATACATATTATTATAATAATAATAATAATAATGTATTTATTATGCCAATAATGAATAATTTTAATATATTAAGGTTAAATAATAGTTTTAGTAGTATTAGTTCGATAGATTCAAATGAAAGTACACAATCAATAGAAATATTTACACAATCAATAATATAAAAGTCACGTAAACTTCATTAATATATATTAAAAAAAAGTACAATTATAATAAACCCGGATAATAAGTACTCTTAATTTTATATAAAAGGATATTTTTTTTAATTATAGTTTATATGTAAGTTTGATGGGCTATTATTTATATATTAATTTAATAAAAATTAATTATTAAATTAATATATAGTTAAAAAATGAATTATAATATTAATAATTATAAAAACGGATGCACACATTATAATATAAATTGTTTAATATATACAGATTGTTGTAAACAATGGTTAAGTTGTAATTTATGTCATAATAATAATGACTGTAAAAAAAATTTAGATAGAAAGAATATATCAAGAATGAAATGTTTATCATGTAAAATAATACAATCAATATCAGATACATGTCATTTTTGTAATACAAAAATGGGTATATATTATTGTATAAAATGTAATTTATTTGATAACGATGGTTTAAAAAAACAAATATTTCATTGTGATAAATGTAATCATTGTAGAATAGGTGGAAAAGAGAATTTTATACATTGTAATTTATGTAAAATTTGTACAAATAAAGATGAATATGATTATCATATATGTATAATAGATAGTAAAAAAAACAATTGTTGTATATGTCAAATAAATATGGAATATTCTTTAGAATCATTAAAATTATTGATATGTGGTCATGTAATTCATGATTTATGTTTTAATATGTATATAAAAAATATAACAAAGAATAAGAAAAGGAAAAGAACTATTAATTATATATGTCCGATATGTAATATATTATTAATATATAAAAAAAATTAGAATAAAAAGATATTAAATTTGAAATTCTTTAACTTTTTGTAAATCAATAATAATAGATTGAATAGCAAGTAATAACAATTTATTAGGATCATTATGTAATATAGATATGATTACTTTATTTTTTGTAGGATGTTCAACATTATAATCAACTAATTTTATATTAGGTTCAATATCATAAATATAATCAACTAATAAATTACCCAATGTATGATATTCATTATTTATATGATAATATGTAATATTATTTTGCATAGTTATAATTAAATTATTATTATTATTATGAATTAAATTATGAATATTATTTAATCGATTAATTAAATTATCTATAGATAAATGTAAAATATCAATAGGATTTATATTTCCATTACTGTCAATAGTGAATTTAAATTTATGAGGTTTAGAATTTAATGTTTGATTATTATTCATATCAAAATCGATAACTTCAAAATAAGAATTTCCAATACTTGATCTGCCATCATTAAGACCCTGTTCTATTTTAATTTTTATATTATCTATTTTTAATGTTTTATTTGGTTTTAAATCACATAAAATAATATTATTATTAAAATATTCTTTTTTATCTTTAGTGATAATATCATTAGAATAGATATATATCATATCTAATGTATTATTTTGTACATATAAATTAAATAATGTATTTTCATTAATAGTTTGAATAATAGGTATTAACCCTATTCTATTTTGAATTAAATCTGGTAATATAAATTTATCATCAGTATATAAATCAACTAAATCAAAATTTAAATTTTTTATATATAATTCATCTATTATACAACGTCTTATAGCATTAACAAAAGAATTTTTAGTATTATTAATATTAAAAATTAATTTGGAATGATTTAAATTAGGAAGTAAATGATTATTATTATCATTATCAAATAAATGTTCAAATATAGTATTTTTATATTCTATATTTTGAATTTGATTTTGAATATTATTAATAATAATATTAGATGACATTATAATATATTAATATTAATTTAAAATAGAATTCAAATTTAAATATATAATATAATATTAATATAACTTAAAATATAAAAAATAAAATGAATTATAAAGAATTATATATTATAGTAAAAGCAAATAATAAATTTAATAAATCATTATTTGAATATTTAAATAGTAATCAAAAAAAAATAAATAATAATAATTTTATTTTAAAACCGATTTTAATAAATAATAAAGTGATAGATAAATATACGAAGATGGGTGTAGTAAAGATTCCATCATTATTACATAATGGAATAATTGTAGGTGGGAATAATCAAATAATAGAATATATAGAAAATTTATGTAAGAAAAAAGTTAATAATAAGAATATAGATGAAAATGAAATTGATATGAAAAATTATATGTTACAAGAAGTAATGAATAATGAAAATGAGAATATAGAAGCTCCAATTTCATCAGATGAACTTCATAATAATAGATTTGATAATAGATCAAATGGAAAAAATAATATTGTTCAAAAAAAAGGCAATGTAATTAATTATAATGATGATGATGATTATGTAGATAATGAAGAAGATAAATTACTTCTTCAACATTTAAATAATAATTCTGATATTAATTTATAATAAAATAATAAAATATATAAAAAAGTATATGTTACTGAATGATGAAAATGATAATATAGAAATTCCGATGAACATTATAATAATATTATTTAAATGCAATGTTATTAATTATATGTAGATAATTTAAATAATAATTCTGATATTAATTTATAGTTTTATATTTAGAATATTCTGATAATAAGTTTGTAAAAATTTTATATATATATTTTTTTTCTTCTTTATTATAATTTTTCCATTGTAATTTTAATATTTCGATCATTTCTTTTAATTTATTATCAGTAATTGTTGTATTTATATATTTTTTATTATTATTTAATTCTGTTTTATATATTTCTATATCTTTATTTATTAAATCTTCAAATTTGTTATTAATTATATAATCTCTATATTTAAATATATATTCTCCTGATTTTTGTAATAATAATAATGGAGTTTCATTCATACCCAATGATATTGCAGTTTTTAATGTTTTTAATTCGATATCAGTTAATTTATTTGATGATTCGATAATATTAATTAATCGATTAATATTTTTATTAAATTTTTCACTAATTTTAGGAATATCTGATTTAGTGTATATAGTCATAATATAATATAATATATTATATTTTTATATTTAATATAAATTATATAGATATTTATATTAAATATAAAAATATAAATAATGGCACGAGGAAAAGGTGGTGTAAAAATGGTAAAGAAAACAATAGGTGGGAGTACAACAGATGATTTAAGTATATTATTTAATCAATTATTAGGAGATGAGAAATCACTTGATCCAATTGTATTATTTGATAAGTATAATAAATTAAGATCAAATATAAATATAATTCAAAAAATATTAAGTAAATTTATTGATTATATATTTATATCGAATTCACAATTTAATGAGAATGAAGAAATTCAAAAATATATTAAAGATATAAAGATATTTATTGATAAGTGTAATGATATTTTAAATTTGGAGGTTAATTTAAAGAATGTGATTAGTGTATATAATGTGATAAAAGACAATGAATTAATAAAATTATTATTAATTACATGTAAAAAATTAATTGTTTATCAAAAATATATAGAGAATATTGATAATTTATCATGTAATTTTATTAGTAAATCACCAGGAGTATCATTACAATTATTTTCATTTTCTACTTTAAATTTTAAATATTTATTTATGCATCCAGTTATGAATGAGAATAATAAAAAGTATGTATTAATTGTATTAAATATGTTATATGTGAAAACATATGATATTTATAATTTAGTAACATCTCCAGATATAGATATTGATAAATTTTCGAATATTATTATAGAAAGTATTCAACAAGCTAAGAAATCAATACCGAGATGTGAAAAAGCATTTAAAAAAATATCACAATCGGTTAATTTATTAAAAAATAATTTTAATACATATTATAAGGATTTTATTCAAACTCAAAAGCCAACTATTATTATAGAACATTATATATGTGATTTAGGAAAAGATTTAGATGCTGATGCTGAAACAACACGACAATTCAAACGTATTGTAATGTTTTATCAGAAACAATATCATAATTCAGGAAAAAATAAAGACCCAAGATTAAATAAAATGTTTGAAACTATTAATGAGAAATTCAAAATTTTAGAATCGAATGATGATGATATAGTAGAAGAGGAAAGTACAAGTTGTAGTAGTGATAATGATGAAGAAGAAAAAATTATTATTGAAGATATCATAGATAATAATGATAATTAATTTATAATTTAAAAATAAAATATTTAATTGATTATAATATACACTACATAAATTATGTCTCAAAAAAAACAATTAATATCACAAGATGATATTAATTGGTCATTTAATGGTCAAGAAACTGAAATAAATTATAAAACTGGTGATCATAGAATAACAGATAAAGCTATACATGTAGGAAAAAAATATAAACAAGGAATAACATATAGATCACGTTTTAATAATATAGAAACTCATAAAAAACATTTTGAAGATGAATTAAATTGGCATGCCTCGAAAGGAGGTTGGTGGGAATATGATAAAGATATTCCAATTAAATATTCAAGGAATAATTATAATTTAAATTAAATTATTCTTTCTGTTGGTCTATATTTAAATTCTTCATGTTTATTACATATTAATTTCCAAATACGATCATTTTCAATTAGAGTAGTACTTCCTTGAAGATGGATACAACTTAACATTTTTTTTAATCTTTCTCGTTCATTTATTATAATTTCGAGTATTTTCCATATTAAAAATGGATAATAAATATTATTATTTTTTGAATTTTTTTTGACTAAATTATATGTTTTTACAGCTTTATCAAAATAATTATATAATAATTGTAATTCACTATGGTTTAATTGTGGTGGTGTAATACCTGTAATATTTTTTCTAATAAGAGGTAAATGATCATTGTATTTACTTAAATTAGTATCTTTTAAATATTTTCGGAATTGTTCAATAGAAATATTACGTTTAATTTTTATTTTATCTCTCTTAATACATTCCTCTATTTTTGTAATAAGATTTTCAGGAATATTAGTATTTTCTTTAGCTTGTATACGATCAACCCAAAATTTACAATGTCTAGATGGTTCATATGATGCATGTCTGAAACGTGATCCTTCTTGATTATAAAATTGTGTATTTTCAAATACAGTCCCGATTAATGTATTAATATAACCACAGTTTGTACAAATAAATTCACTCGTATTAGATTGAATAATCATACGATTACCACAATTACAAATATCGTAATTAACTTCTTTAATATCATCTTGAATATTAGTTTTATAATATTTATTAATATTTTTATTAATATTTTTAATATTAGAATTTATTTCTATAAGTAGAAAATCAGAAATAATATCATTATTAATTTCTTTTATAAATTTATTAATATGAAAAATATAATCATCAAATTTACCGTAAATATCATTACTAGAAATAAATATTTTATAATTTTCATATATTTTTTTTGATTTTTTATTAATACTATTATTAGTAATTGTAATATTACTATTATTACTTTTATAAAATTCAAATTTAGTAGTATAATTTGTATCAATAAAAATATTTTTTAATTCTAATATACTATCTTTTAATTTTGTATCTATAATATTTTTATCAATATTATTATAATTATTATTATAATTTATTTTCTTTAATTTATTATGTTTAATATTTACTAATGAATAATATGGAACAATATATACAATTGATTTATTTATATAAAAATCTTTATCTTCATTATAATTTTCTAATCTATCTTTTAACATATTTCTATATTTTTTAAATTCTAATTGATTATTATTATAATTATTACTATCTAATTTTGGTAAGATATTATTTAATAAAATATTATTTATTTCATCTATAAAATAAATTTTTTCACTTATATTACTATGTATTGATTCAAAATTTATATAATTATAATTAATTGTCATTAGTAAAATAATATAAATTTATATTTAAAGTTATATTTATATTATATTTATAATTATAACTTTAAATAATTAAAAAATAAAATGTCTCAAGTAAAATCAATGCAAGAAAAGTTAGATAATGAAAATTCATTAAAACATTTTAAAACTAATATTGATAAATTTATTGATGAAATTGAACATGATCCTGAAAAGATTGAAAATTTATCTGTTGATGAAATTACTGAATTACGAAAATATCTTCAACCGTATAATACTATTTCAGGCGATACTAAATATACATGTATGTCTGTCATCAATATTGATAAAGATTATCAACAAAAGTTATTAACTACATCCATGATCGGATTTTTATATCGAATGTGTGACGAATATGAAATTTTAGATGAAGAATTAAATGAAACTATTAATGAAAATGATTTCGAAGAAGATGTAAAAAACCCTGATTACGATGATAAAGATATTCTTATTAGTAAACAAACTAATTTTTATAATAAACATAAATATGAATTTATTGTATCTAATAATTTATTACCTATTGATAAAAAATTATCTACTGATGTTATTATTAAATCTATTAAACTATCTGAATCTGATGAATTACATATTCAACAATTAGTTAATAATGATATTAAAACATTCTTTAAACCTAGAAAAGTTATTAATCGACTTAAAATGTCTAATTATATCGATGCTAAAGTTAAAGAACAATCATTACAAGAACAACAAGTTATTATGAAATTCTTAAACAAATTATTCGAATTTAATCCCGATTTACATACTGAAAGTGTTTATCATGAAAATTTAACAGATATCGAAAGAAAACCATTGAAACCTGTTAATAAAAATGAAAAAGATAAAATTCAGAATATGACTATCGAACAATTGTTATCCACTAAAATTCCACCTAATGATACATTTTTAAGATTTAACTATTATTATGAACAAAATTATGAAAATATGAGAGATATGGTTTCACATATTTATTCAACCAAATCAGATTTAGATTTTGCTATTAATGTTTTCGAATCATTTAATAGTAAAGACGAAGCAGAAAATTATGTTAAAAAACATAAAAATGAAATTATTACTGATATTGTTACTCTCACTAATAATAATTGGAATATTATGGGCCCATTCAAAGAAAATAGAGAACGAGTCAATTTCTATAATGAAAATACTGCTATATTAGAATCCATTTTTAAACAACAAGAAGATGATTCAAAATTAGGTTCCGAATTAATGAAAGATCGTATTAAAAAGAAGAAAATGAGAAATATTAGACATATGGGAAAAGATAGTGACGAATTTAAAAATTATATTAAAAAAAATCCAAATGCTGTTAAAAAAATGGGAGCAATCCAAGTTAATGAAAATGGTACTGAAGAAATCGAAATTATAGAAGAAATCGAAATTAGTGAAACTGGGTCAAAAATAGATGCTGATGGTTGTCCTGAAGATGCTGTCGAAATCGGAGTAACATCTATTAACGCAAAAACAGGTAAAAGTATTAATACTACTATTTATTCAAAATCAAAAAAACCTGAATAAAAAATTATCTATCATATTTTTTTTTATTATATATAATTTTAATTTAAAAATTATATATAATTTATATTTATATATATATATCATAAATATGGAAAATAATGGTTTGCAATTTATGATTTTTGATACTGAAACTACCGGATTACCTATTAATAATAATTATTCACATTTAAATATTATTGAAATCGGATGGGTCATTACTGATAAATATATGAATGTTATTAAAGAACAATCATATATTATTAATGGTAAATTTGACATTCCTAATTTTATTAAACAATTAACTGGTATCTCAAAACAATTAACTATTAATGAAGGTATGTCTATTTTTGATGTTTTAAAAGAATTTTATAATGATATCACAAATTGCCAATTTGTTATTGCACATAATGTCATATATGATTATAATATGATTTTAACTGAAATAAAAAATTTATTAATTAATAATGATATAAATAATCATGAGTTTGATCAATATTCAAATATATTTAAAAGTAAAATTAAATTATGTAGTAAATATATATTACAAAAAGAAATTAATGATAGAAATTTAGTAATTACTAATTTTAAATTAATTTCTTGTTATAATTATCTCGTTGCTAATCATGAACCACAACACCATCGGGCTTTAGATGATGTATTTATGATTTTAGAATGCTTTCAATCATTCTATCATTTTGATATATTATCATATTTTTGGAATAAATCTATACGATTTGGTAAATATAAAAATAAAACAAATGAATGGATATGTGATAATGATCGAAACTATTTTAATTGGATAATAACTAATATATATAATGTAAATACTTTATTAAAAAAACAACAATTATTTTATGAAGATGAAAATTATGAATATAATGATTTTCTTATAAATGATCTCTTTCCTTTAGATAGTGATAATGTAAATAATAATAATATAGAAAGTGATTCTAATAATGATTCTGATAATGTAAATAATAATAATAATATAGAAAGTGATTCTAATAATGATTCTGATAATGTAAATAATTATAATGATAATAATAATATAAATATAGAAAGTGATAATGATTCTGATAATATAAATATAAATATAGAAAGTAATAATGATTCTGATAATATAAATATAAATATAGA
>JQIA01001254.1_pt1 | contig 13659 bp, 11 predicted proteins | sample 811431 | NCBI WGS metagenome assembly JQIA01 (sample SAMN02998118, study PRJNA258478) | marine sediment metagenome | biome: marine; feature: seafloor; material: sediment; isolation source: oil-polluted sediment collected from 3 locations (0.5 km, 0.7 km and 0.9 km)... | place: USA: Gulf of Mexico ... | reverse complement strand
CACGGCATCACCCCCGCAGGAGCTACCCCCGCAGGAGCTACCCCCGCAGGAGCTACCCCCGCAGGAGCTACCCCGGACGCATTCTCCGCCGACGGCCTACGCGAGATCTCCGTCGGTGCCGGCGGCGAGACCAGCGCGCTTCGTGCGGGCGAGACCGGTGCGGATGTGCGCTATGTAGGTACCCCCGAGCGCCAGTTAGAAATGGCGGGCAAGCCTCAGAGCAACGTGTCCCAGCTACGTGCCCCTCGGGACACTGGCCGCGACGACCGGCGTGCGCGTAAAGAAATTAACGACCGCTACGACAAAGAGATCGGGGAAATAAGCACTCGCTTCGGCGGGGGTGTGAAGGCCCGAGCTAAGCTGAACGAACTCCGCGATAAAGCGCTCGATAACCGAGCTTCTGACTCTACGACGCGTCGTGGCGACGATATTAAGTCGCAGACCGACCTGACGACTAACGCGAACACCGTGGGGGAGCGCCGACAGTCTGCTATACGTACTGAGGGCGGAAACAACGCCCGAGCGTTACTGACTGCAGGGACAGCCCAGAAGAAGCGGCAGGACGAACAGGTGCAGACGAACCGGGCAAACTATGAGAAGCTGCTTCAGTCTCTGGCGCTGGGCGAAGACGGTAAAGTCGATGTGCGTAAACTGAACGAGATCCGGGCGATGTCAGCCGAGACTGATCTACAAAGCGAGGACGGCACCCAGATGCCGGACATGAACTCCCCGCAGCAGAACATCGCTTTTCAGCAGCTGAAGCAACAACTCAGTCTCCGTAATAAGTTCAATGCGGGTACCTCAGGGCCACTTACCATAGACGCCCCGCGGGAGGAGGCAGCGGTGAATTTCAGAGAGTACCGAGACCCAGAATTCAACGACGTGCTAAACAACGGACTGCCGTTCCTCGACTGGGCCGACGCAGAGTGGTCCCCAGTCGGCGACAGCCGTGTAGCAGTAACGGACGGTGGTAAGGTGGCCGCTGTGAACAGACTTAGGCCTACGGATATACAGAAGCGCATTATGGACGAGAGCATGGCGGATTCCATAAGAAGGGAAGCAGAGCGTGGAAACAGAGGTATCCCTCGTGGAAGATAGAACATCGATCCTAAGGTCTGGGGCCTCACCGATCCTCCGCCCTTCCGGCGTACTCGTGAGAAGCGAGCTCGAGGAGGCACGCGACGCAGCCCAAGGTATGGGGGAAATCCGTAAGGGCTTTACCTCTGCTCTCCACGGCATGTCGGCGGGGACTCGCGCGGGCGACGCGCTACTTCAGGCGCGTGACGGCGACGACCAAGCAGCAGCCACTAGGCAGTCCGCGCTACGCGCCCAGGAAGTGGCCGCAGCGTACGCCCCACGAGTCCAGTCCCTTGAGCAAGTAAACGGCCTCGGCGATGTAGTCGATCTAGCTGCAGGAGCAGTGGGCTCCGGCGTGGCCTCTACGCTACCCAGTCTCGCAGGCGCCCTCGTTACTCGCGGGCGCGGCAAGTTCAGGAAACCAGGTGCCTACGCGGGCGCCTTAGTACCGGCGTACGACCAGGAGTTCGGTGAGGCGGCGAGCACGTTCCTTAACAATGAGAACGTCGCTGACCTACCGCCGGAAGAACAGATTGCAGCCGCTCGTGGCAAGGCGCTAGCTAATGCCGGGCTCGAGGCGATCATCCCAGGCCGTGTAGCGAGCAGAGCGCGGCGCGGTGTTAAGCAGGTTGGCAGGGACGTTCTACGTGACTCCGCTGGTGAGGCAGTTACTGAGACCCTACAGCAGGGCGTGGGCATCACCGCCGAGAAGTACCTCGACCCAACGAAGGAATACTCGGCGCTGGAGCTCGCCGACGCAGCTACTCAGGGCTTTTTTGGCGGCGGCGGCATCTCACTAACCGGAGCAGCGCTGCAGGCTACCCCCGACGCAGTTGCCGCAGCTGCGGGCAAAGGCGCGGACATCCTAGAGGCAGGCGCGGCACGTCGCGCGGCTCGAGACCCCGAAGGCCCAGCACCGTCGGGCGCACCAGTAGACCTGGACGACTCGCCGCAGAAAGGGCCAGTCGAGGGTTTCAGCGCATTCCGCGACTCTGTTGGTCAGGCCGCGGAAAACCTCGCCGAGCGTGTGAACCTCGCGAAAGAGGGGCAGCCCACACCTCGGGAATTCATGGACCGTGTTTTTGGTGGCGACGACCTCGGCGCCAGCGTAGAGGCTGTGGACTTAGAGGACATCGACAATCCCAATTTACGCGGCGCTACGCGCGAAGAGACTGAGGCTAACCTGAAAGGGAACGACCGGAGCCGCATCCTGGAGACTGCGCGGGTAGCCAAGGAGATGCTCCTTGATCCAGACACGCACCCAGACGTACGCGAGCGCATCAATAGTATGGCCGGTGAGTTCGGCGACCGTGTTGACCAGAGCTTCGTCACTGGTGTGGCGAAAGCTAAGCGCGCAGCCCAGACCTCTAGGGCTGCAGCTGAGGACTTCATCGGCGGTGCGAAGGATGTGTTCGCGAAGCACAACCTGATGGAGCCAACTGAGGGTGACACCTCCGCTATCGAGCGGGCTGTGTTCCAGAACCTGACAGCCGAGGCGCGGGCCAACCCAGAGATCCGGGCTAACCTACCCCTGATCGCTGAGAAGGTCGCGCAGCTCTCTACTATTAAGGAAGAAGCTGACATCCCCTCGTGGGCGTACGAGCTAACCGAACTGGTCGAAGACATCCCAGCACTCGAAGAGGCCATCGGCGCAGACGGCGCACTACTGGCTGCTCTGCAGAAGGGCGCGCCGGCCCGTACCGACGACTCGTTTCTCCGGGCCTCGCTCGATCCGCAGGCTACTGAGGGCATGAGCGACGCCACTATCTCCCGGCTTGCTCGGGCAGTGGACACTCTGGGCGACATGCCACAGGCAGAGGCCGAGGCTATGCGCGAGGTGCTGAATGTTGCATTCGGTTCCCCCGCTACCACGATGCAGGTGCTGCGGTTCTATAACCCAGCAGGCCAGAACGGCGGGGTCGAGTTCGCAGAAAGTGCGGACACCACGGCTACCCCCGAACAGCAGGCGGACGCCGAAGAGCAGGTCGCCAGTGGTGACCTGACCGAAGCTGACACCCAGAACCTGGACGCTACGTTCCGAGCACCGAACCCTGACCGCCCGTATCTTAGCGGTAGGGACGACGAGGCAGTTGCCGAACGATTAGCCGCCGCAGGCTCCGACGGCCGGGAAGCGAAGCTGTCCGAAGCAATCGCTCTGACCGACGAGACACCCGTGGCTGCGGCGACACGAATCCGCAGCGACTTAGAGAAACGCACCGAGGCCTCGGCAGGGCGAGACACCGCTTCTGTTAAGGCCCGCATCGAGCTGATCAAGCAAGAGCTCCCCAAGATTATCGCCAAGGGCCAGGCACTGCGCGAGCAGATTCAGGCTGGCGAGATCGACGTGGAAGAGTCTGGCATCGAGGCGCTCCGTGAGGAGGTGACCGGGTACCGCGAGGAACTGAAGGATCTGCCCAAGCGCAAGACCGAGGACCGTCAGGACTTACCGGCACTGCGCGAAGAGCTCGCACGCCTGGATGCGCTGAAGCTGACCCCTAAGGAAATGACGGAGGTCGCAGCACTTCCCGACGAAGAGGGCAAACGACTCAAGCAGGAGATCCTCTCCAAGCGCATGCTGGAGGAGTACTCCACCGTGCTGGTTGAGAAGCAGGAGAATGCAGCCACCGACACGCAGATGAAACAGTTCCGCCAGCTTCTCGACCGGATACCGAACGTGAGTACCGGTACAGCTGTTGAGCGCGCGGACAAGAAAACGAAGAAGCAGGACATCATGCGTACCCGCATTAAGTTCACGCGGGCGAAAGGCGCACCGGTGCATCTGTCCGCTGAGAGCATGGTCTATAACAGCAATATCAAGCAGGGCACCATCGAGCAGAAGTTCGCTGAGTCCGTAGCCAGCGTGCTCGCTCGCCCAGAGATCACCGGCATGGAGGCGCCTGCCGACACCACGCTGATTACCCGCAGCTCTGGAACTACCTACGCCGATATCGCCCGAGGGGAACCTGAGGCGCGTACGCTTACCGATAAGGAGCGGGGAATTATTAAGAAAGCCGCTGACCGCAAAGCGTTTGGCGCTGCGCACTTTAGAGCCGACCTCATCGACAACCGGGCTAAGCTGCGCGCCGCAATGCGCAAGGTGCAGAAAGAACGCCTGCTCGAGCTCCTAGGACTGAAGGGCTCGGACAAAACCGCCAAGCAGCTTTTTGACGCCCTACCCCCCGGCAAGGATAAGGACGATACGGGCGCAGAACTACGGGAGCACGCTCTCCAGGTAGCAATCCGCTGGCGCGTATCGTTGGACAAACGCGAAGGGCACGCCGGCGCGCAGAAGCGAATCCTCGAGGAGTACATCGACCGGGTAGTTGACGAGACCCCCGGAGCGATGCCTCCGGCCTATGACCGCAGCGAAGCTCGCGACCAGGTAGAGAAGGTCAAGCTCGGCGACGAGTACGCCGACCCGAGTAACGTGCTGGCTACCGAGCTGCACGTCGATGACACGATCGCTGCGCTCCAGGTTCGTAGGGAGCGGGTGAAGGACATACCCTCGATGGTCGAGGAAATAGATAAGCAGATCAAGGACTTAGAAGCGCAACTGGACAAGGCCCTCGCCGGCAAGAAACGCGAGGACATCGACACGATAGCGAATACCGTGGGTAGTACTGCCAAGCCTGATAAACCCAAAAAGCCCAAGCAGGAGGCCGCCCCCAAACAAAAAAAGTCCGAGATGGAGGGCTCGGAGGTCGCCGCCCCTCCAACTGATCAGGAACAGGCAATAGAGGAGATCCTCCGTACCCGCGGCAAGGACGTGGAGATAGAGTTCAGCACCATGGCCGAGATCGGCGGGCGTGGTTCTTCGAGCTACCGCAAGCTGGGGGATGGCGAGGTGAAGCGCATTATCGGCCTCGCCATCGACAGCGGAAACATGAAGTCCACCGCATGGCACGAAAGCCTGCACGACTTCATCGCCACGCTGGGCAACTCGCCTGGTGAACGCCGGGTTAAGCAGGCGCTTGTGAGAACAGCGGCCTCGCCTGATGTACGCCGCCGTCTGAAGCACCTACTGAAGGACCACCCGAAAGCACTCGAGCAGATAGCCAGCGACCCGGAAGAGCGGGCGGCTTATATGTATCAGTTCTGGGCCGAAGGGCTCCTGGAGCTGAACCAAACGGTACACCCGGTGTTCGAGCGACTGCAGGACTTTTTTCAGAGGGTAGCCGGCATAGTTTCACAGGAGCGTAGGACAGCTGACATATTGTCCACATTCCACGCCGGCTACTTCTCGAACCCGAACACTACGGCCCAGGTTATCGATCGGATGCGCGGCGAAGTCATCGGCGGCAGGCTCGAACAGCTGGCCCCCGAGACCGTACGTGCTGGCGGCAACCTGATGACCTCTGCCACCAACGGGCTACGCGACTACCAGAACAAACACATCACCAAGCTGGCGGGTATGTTCCACCCAGCGGACGGTAGCCCGGGCTTTATACAGCGCAGGCACCAGCAGGAAGGTAAGTGGGAGAACGACCTGGGCGTTGTGATTGGCGGCGCTACTGCCGCTGAGCAGAAAGTCGCCTTGCGTAACCTGCAGGCTATGAAGGCCCCAAGCTCCCCGCTCGAGAAGAGACTGGTTAAATTCTTCAAGGACGCCCACGCTTATATGCTTGAGGCAGGCGTGGGTAGCGAGAACCAGGAGACTGGCGAGTTCGAGCTGGTCAGGCAGATCGAGCGTTATTTCCCTCGCCGCTTCGACCGCAGCAAAATCGCCGCACGCCGTAAGGAGTGGGAGGCACTACTGAGCCAGTACTTAGGCGACGAGCAGGTGCAGAAAGTAACCGAGTCCTTAGAGCGCGGTACCGGGCAGATCGATCTGGCGGCTACCTCGCACGACTTAGGGTTCACCCCGTTCGCTGAGGGCGTCATCGATCGCCAGCTCACGTTTATAAACGAGAGCAACGCGGCTGAGTTTGCTGAGTTCCAGCACACCGACCTGGCCGACATAGCCTTGGGCTACACGAAGCAGATGGTCCACAGGGCTGAGTTCACCAGAGCCTTCGGCCCCAGCGGCGAGACGCTCGAGACCCTGATCAAGGCTTCCGAGATGGAGGGCAAGGATCTGGCCGACGTCGAGAAGAAAGTACGGGCCCTGGAGGGCACACTCGGCGCTGACATATCCCCAAGCATGAAGGAAGCAGCGTCCTGGGCCATTACTGCCGAAAACGTAATCCTCCTACCCCTGACACTGGCGTCTCAGGTCATCGATCCGTTGATGCTTGCGGCTCGGTCCGAGAAGCTACAGGACGCAGGTAAGGCCTACGTCACCGCGGTAAAGCGGCTGGGCCGGGCGATGACTGGTGACAAGAGCGGCGTGGACGGCGAGGAGATGGCCCGCACGCTGGGCATCATCAGCAACGACACTGCGCTCGAGGCAATGGGCGCGTCGTATGGCAGCATGCAGATGTCCCAAGGGGCTCGGCAGGTGAGCCGTCAGTTCTTTAAGTGGAACGGCATGCAGGGCTGGAATAACTCCATGCGCATCGCTGCGACCGTAGCCGGTGAGCGCTACATACTTAGTAAGAAGGACGACAAACGCGCCATGGCGGAGCTTGGTCTGAAGGCCAGCGACGTTAAGACGAACGACAAGGGCAGGCTCGATGTGTCCAGCCCGGCCATGCAGGAGGCGATGTTCGCCTTTGTAGATGGCGCAGTGCTGCGGCCCAGCGCTGGACACCGGCCGGCATGGATGTCCGACCCCCGCTTCGCGATCGTAGGCCACTTGAAGCAGTTCACTTTCGCCATGCACAACGTGGCTCTGGCCCGCGCCGGTAGGGAGATGGCCGAGAACAACTACCGCCCCGCGGCTATGCTGGCGCTGAACATGCCAGTGATACTCGCAGCGGATATTGCCAAGATGGCGATGCTATCCTCAGTACCCACCGACTGGTCGTTCATGGACTACGTGGGGCATGCTATGTCCCGCTCAGGCCTGCTGGGCACCGGTGAGTTCACAGCGGATGCAGTCGGCGACGCGCACGCGGGGAGAGTCCCAGGCGAGAGCCTGCTAGGCCCGACCCTGGAACACGCGGTCACCGCTTTGCGCTGGATTGCTGGGGACGCGGGCACCACCTCTGCGGACATGGCGGACCGCAGCATACCGTTGGCAAGATACGCATGATAGACTACCTAACCCCCTTCCAGAGGACTACCCATGGACATCGATAAATTACAAACAGAGCTGGCTAAACCTGCGTACGTCGGGCTTGATTACCAGTCTGCCGCAGATGCGCTAAACACCCCAACGATTGTAGATAAGCAAGGAATTCCAGCGCACGATATCAAGCGCTACTTAACACTGGTCGGTAAGCGCGCGGCTATTGCCGCTGACCCCGCAGGCGCTGCGGCCACGCATGCACTAGACGATTTTACAGACTTCGACATGAGCGACTCGGCGGTCGATGCTGCTCTGATCGCGGTTCTTGATGGGCTGGTGGCTGCCAATTTACTAGTCGATGGCGACAAAACTGCAATCCTCGCAATGGGCGACACGTTAATCAGCGTTGCCGAGTCCGAAGGAATATCCAATAGTAAAATAACTGCCGGGCACGTCCAGGCTGCCAGATGGAGGATGATCTAATGGCATTTACCGCAGGTTCTTCTGAGTTTGTTTACGGCACCCCCGTCACCGCCATTAGTGAGGCGACCACGGCCATCGCCGTCGATGCTTTTGATGCTGGCACCAAAACGGCGGTAACGTCTGATGCGCCGCTTGCCGATGGTGCGCTTCTAATAGATTGGGCAGTAGCACCAACCGTAGGCGACCAGATTAAGTTGTTCCGTAGGGATTTGAATATCGACGGCGCGAACGACGCGCCAGTACCTGATGCAACCTACCTTTATACCTACGTTGGTTCATTTTACGTTGATGCGGTTACGACCAGCCAATACTTGTCTCTGCAAAACATACCGCTATCAAAAGATTGTGAGTTTTATATACAAAATTCTACCGACCAGGCGACCAGTGCCAGCATCACGATGACGCTGAAAATCACACCTAAATCGTACAACGTGACTGCCTAAAATGGGCGCTCGTAACGAACTAGGTGGTTTGTACAAAAACCGAGGGGCTGTCGGCCAATCCCCAATGCCCTTTGGTAACTACGTTCTAAATAAGAACCATCCGCTTTATCCAGAGCTTGTGGCTTGTGTGGCTACTTGTAATGGTATGACCGAAATGGTGACAGGTCAGCCAGCAATATCCGAAACCGGCACACCGGTTTTCAACGGTGATAATTGGACATTTGATAAGGCTTCATCTGAATCTATTGTATTCGCGATAGATAATCCCAATGACCAAATGACGTGGCAAACGCCTAGAGGGATGACGCTCTTCGCTATCCACGGAAGACCAATTAGTCAGGCCGATAATGCACATATGACCGTCCTGAGTGTATTTGATAACAATTACCCTCAAGAAAAACACTCCAGCATAGGAATCACCGGTTACAGTCCTAAAGGCAGACTGACTAGCTTTTCCGGTCGAAGGTATTTTAATAATGTCCTCTCTGCTTACGCTGTATCTGCTTATGACGTAGAGTTAGACAACGACAGACAGGTAACTTGCACAACAGTATGGAAAGATGCAGCAACCACTTTCTCAACCGCATTAGTTTACCAAAATGGTACTGAGGTTGGATCGTTTACAACAACCACCGATGTAACATACCAAACTATTGATGCAGACAGAATGCGGTTTGGATACGGTGCGGCGTCAAATCGTGGTGGGTACTTCAATGGTGATGTAGAACTTGGTATAGCTTTTAAACGTGCCCTCACCGCTGAAGAAGTGCAGCTTTTATCTGCTGACCCGTATGGTTTAATTATTCCTGAATGGCTAGCTAATTTAGATTTATATAGAAGAGCCATAGATGTCAGTGAAGTTCCTATTATTCCACCTCCATCTAGTTCATTACGCGGGCGTGGGGCAATTGGTCAGTCACCGATGCCCTTTGGCAATTACGTACTTAATCATAATCACCCGCTAGTATCTAGCGGGGCACTTGTGGGGATGTGGGCCAGTTGTGCTGGGTTGGTTGAGATAATAACAGGCCAGTTAGCCACTTCGGTTTCAGGCACTCCAGTTTTTAACGGCAATGAGTGGGTTTTCGACAAAACCAACAGCGAAAAAATAACGCTCCCATTACAAGAGAACACCGCTGATTGGTTAGTACCAAGAGGGTTAACTCTTTTCTGTATATCTGGACGACCGTCTGGTAACAGTGCTAATGAGGGGATGTTCTCCGTCAGGAAGGCGAGCGATATAGACCATAACGTGACACTGGGGCAGATTTCGGGCAATCGTTTATTTACGACTAACGGCAGTCTATATAACGGTCAGAGAAATGAGATAATCCATCAGGTTGCATACACAGATTATGCAGATCGAGACAGATTGATTTACTGTGCTACTCATAGCTCTGATGCGGTACGGATTTATGAAAACAGCGTACTCCTCGTTGAGGATTTGTCGGTCAGTGCGGCTCAGACATTTACAGTTGACCAGATGGAAATTGGATACTCAACCGCAAGGTTGCGACAGGGCCATTGGGACAGTGGCGTCGAAATGGCCATGTTTTTTAACCGCGCTCTCACTGCTGAAGAAGTGCAGCTTTTATCTGCTGACCCATATGGCGTAATTATCCCAACGTGGTTAGCTAATCTAGATCCGTGCCGGTGGGGCGCGGGGGCTACCACGCCTGCTGGCCCCCTACTATACCTACAGGCTTTCGCGGCATGATTGTCTACAGAGGCACGTTCGACATCCTGTGGCTCACGCTTGCGAGTAACGAAGCGCTGGGGATTCTGGACACTGACTACCTGGAGGATTACTTCGGTGCTGACGGCCAGGTCACGGTGCATCACGTCGAGGGCGTCACGGACCACCCTGTGGTTATGGTCGGGCAGCCAGACCAGACCCCGGGCACGCCGAACGACGTGTTCATGGGGCAGCTCTCTCTGGCCGCGGTCCCGAATGGCAACTACGAGATAAGGGCGCGGTGTAGGGATGTATCGGGCAACTACAGCATACTTAACAGCGTCGCCGCTCCATCGGGCGGGGAGCAGGTAATCCCGCTGGTATTCGAGGTAAAGGACGGAGTAGGGCTGCACTACCCCATGCCCGGCTCAGCTATACTATTCCGCGGGGGGTACTCGGGTCCTGAGCTAGCCCGCACAACCTTCGCAGTCGAGCTCGCTGCCAGACCGGAGTATTAAGGTATGTCTCACGTATATGTAGGGGATTACGGGTTCGTGATCTCGTTCAAGAGCAAGTACGACCTGAGGGGCATGAGCAATGTGCGCATGCTCATAAACAAGCCGCGAGGATCGGTAGCGAGTGAGTTCGCCACCGGGGACTTCAGCAGCGTGGACATAGATGGCACCATCCTCTACACAATAAAGAGCACAGACCTCGACCAACCTGGGCGGTACGAGTTCCAGATAGCCGCCAAAGTAACCGGTTCACTGGACATTGCGTTCGACCCGTTCATACTACACGTTAAAGCTAGATCCTCAGCGGTAGCGTGGCCATAGATGAAAACTGTAAAATGTAACGAATGCCCCAGAAATTTCTCATACGACCCAGCACGAGGTGATCCAATGATACCGGTATGCCCACGATGCGCTTCGCGGATTCGTAGACGACTAATTGAGCAGGAGAAAAGACAAAATGAGCGCACCTAGATTTGTAAGCATTCAGGAAGTACCTAAATATTGGCGTTCGATCGACGGGGCTAAGCTGAGCCTTGAGCAGATCGAAACTATCCTCGACGCCGCGGAGGAAGCCGAGGAGGGGTTCGCCGCCGCACTGGGTATCGAGCGTCGGGCTTTCGCAGCCACGCACGTTAAAGTAAATGGCCAGTGGGCCAATAAATAGGAGCTAACACATGGCTATTACACTAAACGGTGCGGGCAGCATCCAGGCGGACCCCATCCTCGAAGGTCTGGGTATTCAGTTAGTAGGCTCGGCGTCCTCCATGGATGTCACTGCGATCAATGATGCGTTTGTCGACGGGGCTACAGGATTCCCGGGTACTACTTCGATAAAAGCCAGCTTGACCCCCGCAGCCACGGTGATGACCGCGGGCTCGGTAGGTAGCTACAACGACACTACGAAGAGCTGGACCCTATCAAGCACCACAGGGCTGAGCGCCAACGACGCAATCTACCTCAGCCACGGCAACATCACTGACGGCGTGTACCAGCTCGCCAGCGTGGTGAATGGCACTGACGTAACCATTACTGGCAACCCGCTTAACGGCTCCGGCGCGCAGTCGAATATTGCGTACCAGATAGCGTGGAGTTTCGTCGGCCCTACCAGCGCGGCCCCGATCTTGTCCAACGCTGCCGGCGATCAGAACTTCTTCAAGTTCGACGCTACTGACGGTGCTGTCGGTACGCAGCAGGAGCAGGACTTCTGGGTAGCAGATGCCCCCGCAGGTGCGGCCTTCGTCGAGATCGAGGGCGGCGACTACACCGGACAGACCGTGACCGACCACCTGCTGACCCTCGTGCTCATAACTGGCTGGACGAACAGCGGCGGCATCAGTCACGTAGCGCTGGCCAACCACTCGGGGCAGGTGGTGAATAACTTCACCTGGACCTCGGGCGGTGGTACCGGCGAGAACACACTGGCAGTCGCCGAGGCTGGCCTGACCGCAGACGCGGGCGACGGCATTAAGTACGGCCGGCTGATCTTCCGGGCGCTGTCCGGTTCGGCGAACACCGTCGAGGTGGATTTCTCGGTTACTGTTGACACCACTGGGCCTGTTATCTCACTGACCTTGCTGGCCGCGTAATGTTCAATACGCCGGTAGGTTCTTTCCGCTATGCCCCTCTCGTGAGGGAGGGGCATATCGTCAGGAACTGGGTCAAGTTGACGCAGCCGCTCGAGTGGAATAGCGACGACGGGGTACGTGTGCAGGTACCTGTCGGCTTCGAGTTCAATCTAGCGAGTGTACCGTGGTGGTTGGGCTTCGTTGCTCAGAAACTAGGCAGGCACCAGCGAGCGGCAGCACTGCACGACTACCTCTATAAAGAGGGCATCGGCAGTCGCAGTTGGGCAGACGAGCAGTTCAGTGCTGCCATGGCGGGCGACCGGGTCCGTACCTGGAGACGTAGAACTATGTGGCTAGGAGTCAGGGCTTTGGGCCTTCCCGCGTGGTGGATGTCTAAGTATCGTAGGCAGGCATAGGTATGCACTCTAGGATTTTACCTAGCTAAGATAAGGAAAGGCCCGGTCTAATGACTGGGCCTTTTTGGTTTTCAGTTACGTTTTGTGTTGCTGTGGTGCCAGCGGGCGGGTTCGCCCCGACTACCAGCTCGCGAACTCTTCTCCCGGAGCTGGCGGAGCCCTTCCCGGTTACCTGTCTCAAAGTAGTGGTCGGCCATCTCGAGATCCGACGCGCTCAAGTTCCTGTACTCGGCGGGGCTTGCGTCCTGGGGATTACTCACACCACCTCTCCATAGAACTCGTCGCATAGTTCTAAGTACGTGTTGGGCAGGCGCTTCGCTAGTAGGTCGAATACCGCGCTCGCGCCAGCACGCCACTCCGGGCTTTTCGTATCCGACACGGTACATTGCTGCAGGGCGTTTATTATATCGGGCACTTTGTCCTTAGGGATGGCCAGCAGCATATCCCTAAGGTGACCGGGCTGGCCGGCGCTTCCAAGTTCTGCGCTGAGCCACACTTCGTTACCGTAGTCCCGCTTCTCTGCATGGATGCGGACGTCCTTATCATCCAGGTTCATACTGGCCTCCACACGCCGACCTGTGGCTTCTTCGCCCAGAATCCAGCTGCGTGTTTGTGGCCTCCGCCGCCGAAGCGTGTGGCGACGAGCGAGACATCTCGACCGTCCTGCGAGGAGCGCAGACTGAATTTCCGCTTGTCTGCAGTGTCGTAGTACGTCGCAGAGAACGGAGCCAATTTAGCTAGTTCATGGCCTACGTCGCTAGCGAACTGGGGTAAGCAGTTAGCGACTGGGACGTGCTCACCGCCGAGATGCATCCAGTCTACGTTCTCAGGCTCGATGAGCTGTTGAACAGAGTTATTGTGGGCTCGTACTAAGGGCTGGCCCAAGTTCCGCATTTCGCTCGGGTTACACAGCAGGAGTGCGGGGATGGACTCAGGAATCAGCGGGAAGGTGAAGGCGTACGCCGTGATTTCCTTCGTACCCGGGAGCCGGAACCGCCACAAGTCTCGGTCCTGGATGTGTTCGTAGAGCTGAGGCATGGGCGTCTGTCTGTGGAAGCGCGCCCAGGCCATCGCCGCACCACTGTAATCCAAGACAAAAATGGCCTCGACATTGCTCGGCAGACGCACGAGTTCGAGTTTGGCGCTTTTGTGGTGGTCAAGGATCAGGATCGACTCCGCTACTGCGGCCATCGCCAGCAGGGTCGGGCGCTTATAGGAGAAGTCGACGAGTATGACCTCACGACCAGCCATGCTGCTGAGGGGAGGCCCCTCCCCGTACCTGCCGGGGTGCAGCTCGACGTCGTCACCTAGGGCGAGCTGCACAGCATAAGCAGCTGCGGCTCCGTCAAGACAGTCGGCGTGGTAGATACATAGTT
>JQIA01001253.1_pt1 | contig 13663 bp, 10 predicted proteins | sample 811431 | NCBI WGS metagenome assembly JQIA01 (sample SAMN02998118, study PRJNA258478) | marine sediment metagenome | biome: marine; feature: seafloor; material: sediment; isolation source: oil-polluted sediment collected from 3 locations (0.5 km, 0.7 km and 0.9 km)... | place: USA: Gulf of Mexico ... | reverse complement strand
ACTACCATTATCATTTTAGCGTGGGTTTTATAACCAACCACACCATATACAACGTGAGCTCCAGCTTCTTGTAAACGATTAGCTAAATGAATATTTGCTTCCTCATCAAATCTAGCTCTTAATTCAACAATTACAGTTACTTCCTTATTAGATCGAGCAGCATCTACTAAAGCATCAACCAATACTGAATTTGAACTGGTACGATATAAAGTTTGTTTAATCGCTAATACTTGTGGGTCAACAGATGCTTGTCGTAAAAAATCTACTACTGGAGTAAATGATTGGAACGGGTGATGTAATAATATATCGTCTTCCCGAATAGTACGAAATAAATCCCGGCCTAAACGAGATGGAATTCCAGGTATAAAACTTGGATATTTTAATTCTGGTAGATCAACTAAATCAATCAAAGGTAATAAACGGTTTAAATTAACAGGCCCTTTTACTTGATACAAATCATCCTTGGTTAAATTAAATTGTTTTAACAAGAAATTAATCATTTTATCTGGACAATTATCCGCTACTTCTAATCGTACACTATCACCATAACGACGACCTGGTAATTCTCCTTCTAAAGCTCGTAATAAATCATCAACTTCCTCTTCATCCACAAATAATTCACTATTGCGAGTAACCCGAAATTGATAACAACCAGTTACAGTCATACCCGGAAATAAGCTTTCTACATAAGCATGTATGATAGAAGATAAAAATATAAAAGCATATGGATATTCAGATAAATCGGTTGGTAGTTGGATAACTCTTGGCAATGAACGTGGAGCTTGTACAATTGCCATTCCACTATCTCGCCCAAACGCATCTTTACCTTTTAGAGAAACGATGAAGTTTAAACTTTTATTCAAAATACGTGGAAATGGATGAGCTGGGTCTAAACCAATAGGGCTTAAAATTGGTAATAGTTCATTATCAAAATAATCTCGCACCCATTTACTTTGGGTTTTATTCCATTCATCCCGTTTCAAAAAATGGATAGCTTCCTGCTCTAAAGCTGGTAATAATTGTTCATTAAGAAGAGCATATTGTTCATTAACAAATTTATGGCTAACTACACTGATACGGTTTAATACTTCTTGTGGAGCTAAATTATCTCGACCAGCTTGAATAGAACCAACTACAACTTGTTGTTTTAAACCAGCTACTCTAACTTCAAAAAATTCATCTAAATTAGTACTGGCTATACATAAAAATCGTAACCGTTCTAACAATGGCATTCTTTCATCTTTAGCCTGAGCTAAAACTCGGTGATGGAAAGCCAATAAACTTAATTCACGATTGATGTATAATTCTGGACGAGAAAGGTCTATCGTTGATTCTTCGTCAGTATTTTTTATCATAATTGTATGTGAGGTCTAATTATTTTGAATCTAAAATTAGATATATTTCCCGATTAGATAAACTATAAAGTTATTAAGTATTTTTTAAATATTATTATAAACAATTATTAAGACATTGATTGTATATCGGTATTTGCTATTGATTTATGGAGACCGATAAGCATGAATTGGATGTATCGCATGTTTCCTTGTACTCGATTACCTTCCGCAAAAGTTTTGGTTAACTTAATTCGATAGTAGATTCTTTCTAATAAATCATATTGGGTAATAATATTTACCATCCATTTAAAATATTGTTCTGTTTCTTTTTTAGTCCATTTTGGGTAATCACTTTTCAATAATTTTTGTTCAAAAAACATTGATAATGGTAACACTCCTTTATTTATTTCATCAAAGGCTTCTGTTTCTAATGCTTTAATTAAGGTTAAACATAAATGCTCTTCAGGTGAATCACTGCTTTCATATTTCATAAATTCTTGTAAAAGAGCTGTATTAAATTTAACTTCACGTCGAATCCGATCTTGAACAGCGATTAATAAGTTATGATGTTCCTGTGATTTACGAAAAGCTTTAAGTCCACCTTTCACAAACATTGCTGTTGGTTCAAGTAATAAATCTAACATAATAAATTCCTATTTAACGGTTAAATCTTAATAATTACATTAAGTTATTTGATAGGTAAAAACTTATTAATAATATTGAATGAGAAAAACATTATATCATAATACTATTAGCAATAGTTCGGACAGTTTTTGAAAGCTTATCTTAGTTAAAATTGTAATTTGTTGAAATTTAAATATTTTATTGTTTTTTTTTATGAAATAAATAATTACTTTAATAACAATTAGTATCCATAATTTTTTTATACAAGTTTTAATGCGGTTGCCCGGCATTCATGTTACACTACTAAATATTTTTACCAAAACAATTCTAAAATGTCTAAATTATAGAAGCCTTGCCCTATATAGGATATAAGATATATTATGATACATTTATTATTTATAGCTAGTAGCTTATTTACCTATAATGGCTTAAAATTATCTAAAAAAAAATTACCAAAAGAAGCTATAGAAACTAATGAAATAGTTATTCTTAATAAAAAAGAAATTCATAATTATGATAAAGTTATTGAAAGAACTTTTTTAATTTCATCAACTTCATTAGTTTTTGCAACTGCAGGGGTCTTGTTTTATCATCCATTAATTTATATTAGTGTTTTGGGAACTTCTTTTGATTTGATACCACTATGGCAAAATGGTTATAAGTCTCTCACTGAAGAACATAAAATAAATGTTGGAGTTATTGATTTTATTGCTGTTTTTAGCTTACTGCTCACTGGTCATTATTTTATAGCTGCTTTGACTGATTGGATATTTTATTTTGGTCTAAAACTTGTCACAGACATGAAAGATAACTCTAAAAAGAATATGATAAATATTTTTGAAGAGCTACCTAATTCTGTATGGTTGATAAAAGATAATATTGAAATTAGTACACCGCTTGATGATTTAAAAACTGGTGATATTATTGTAATCAACGCTGGAGAGGTTATACCAATAGATGGTAGTGTAACAAAGGGAATTGCGTTGGTGGATCAACATATTTTGACTGGTGAGTCACAGCCAGCAGAAAAAGAAATTGAGAGCCAAATATTTGCTTCAACTGTGGTATTATCAGGTAGAATTTGGGTTAAAGTAGAAAAATCAGGTAAAGAAACAGCAGTAGAAAAAATTACCGAGATTCTAAACAATACCGCTCAATATAAAATGTCTACTCAATCAAGAGGAGAAAAATTAGCTGACGATATAGCCTTACCAACATTAATGTTAGCTGGTATTACTATACCAGTTTCCGGTGTAAGTGGTGCATTAGCCATTCTTTACAGCTATTTGGGTGATGGTATCAGAGTTGTAGCTCCCATTAGTACCTTAAATTTCCTCAAAGTTGCGTCTCAAAAGGGTATCCTGATTAAAGATGGGCGTGCCTTAGAAGAATTGCGTAATGTCAATACGGTAGTGTTTGATAAAACTGGTACTCTTACCCAAGAACAGCCTCATATTGGAAAGATTTATACTATCAATGATTGTTATGGAGAAAATGAATTACTAACCTATGCAGCAGCAAGCGAATATAAACAATCTCACCCAATTGCTAAAGCTATTTTGCAAGAAGCAGATAAACGTCAACTAAAATTACCAACAATTGACGATGCAAATTATGAAATTGGTTATGGCATAAAAGTAACTACTAATGATAATAAATTAATCCGAGTTGGTAGTTCCAGATTTATGGAAATGGAAGGACTTTCTATACCAGAAACAATGCTAGATATTATGGCATATTGTCAAGAGCAAGGTCATTCATTGATTATGATTGCAATTGATTCACAGGTGATGGGAGCAATAGAATTACACGCAACAATTCGCCCTGAAGTTAAAACGATAATCAAACAATTGCAACAACGTAATTTCTCCATATATATCATATCTGGTGATCATATAGAACCGACCAAACAATTGGCTAAAGAGCTAAAAATAGCTAATTATTTTGCGGAAGTTTTACCAGAAAATAAAGCTAAAATTATTGAAAATATTCAAAAGGAAGGAAACTCAGTATGTTTTATCGGTGATGGTATTAATGATTCCATTGCATTAAAACAAGCAGATGTTTCTATTTCTCTGACTGGTGCTTCAATGATTGCAACAGATACCGCTCAAATTTTACTATTGGATAAAAATTTAAGTCAACTGAATAAATTATTCGATCTCGCTCAAGAATTAAATACGAATTTAAATACTGGTCTTGCAATGACTATTGTGCCAGGAGTTATAGTGATTGGTGGCGTATTTATTTTCCATTTCGGAATTATTATTGCTAGTGCATTATACACTACTGGTTTAGCTGCTGGAATTGGTAACTCAATGTTACCATTATTAAATAATACTAAAAAATAAATTATACAAATTATACAAATTATAGTTTGTAGTACCTTAACTTGCATTAAATACATAATTACTAGGTTAGTAAATGATAACAGAACACTTGGTAGAGCCTAAAGATAATAAGTATTACCTACAACGTCAAAACAATTTTGAATCTCATGCACGCAGTTATCCTCGTAGAATTCCCATAGCTATAGCTAAAGCTCAAGGCATTAATCTTACCGATGTTAATGGAAAAACATATATTGATTGTCTTGCTGGTGCTGGAACTCTCGCTTTGGGACATAATCATCCAGTCGTTATAGAAGCAATTCAACAGACTTTGAAAAGTGGTTTACCATTGCACACTTTGGATTTAACTTCACCAACAAAAGATCAATTTTGTGAAGATATTCTCAATAGTTTGCCAATGGAATTTGCTAATAATGCTCGCATTCAATTTTGTGGCCCAGCTGGGACGGATGCAGTAGAAGCAGCAATAAAATTAGTAAAAACTGCAACTGATAGACGTACAATTTGCACCTTCCAAGGTGGCTATCATGGTATGACACATGGTGCATTAGCATTAACTGGTAATAAAGAACCAAAAATGAAAGTACCTAATTTAATGCCTGATGTTCATTTTTTACCTTATCCTTATACCTATCGTTGTCCATTTGGAGTTGGGAAAAACAAAGGAGAAGAGATTGGGATTCATTTTATTGGGAGATTATTAAATGATCCAGAAAGTGGCGTGTTACCACCAGCTGCAATTATTTTAGAAGCTGTACAGGGTGAAGGTGGAGTTATTCCAGCTCCAAATAATTGGTTGCGTGAATTACGTGCCATTACCCAAGAGCATAAAATTCCCTTAATCTTAGATGAAGTACAGACTGGAGTTGGCCGCACCGGTACTATGTATGCCTTTGAACAAGCTGAAATTATTCCAGACGTAGTAGTTTTATCAAAAGCTATCGGTGGTAGTTTACCAATGGCTGTGATTGTCTATAACAAAGATTTAGATAGTTGGTCAACAGGAGCTCATGCTGGAACTTTTCGTGGTAATACCATGGCTATGGCTACTGGTTCTGCAACTTTACGTTTTATTCAAGAACAGCAATTATTACCTCATGTACAGTCGATGGGTAAACGTTTGGTTGATCACTTTAATATGATTCAAACCAATAGTATTGGTGAAGTGCGTGGTCGTGGTCTAATGATTGGAGTAGAAATTGTTAATAAAAAATTACCTCCTGATCATCTTGGTAGTTTTCCTACTTATAATGCAATGGCAACTCGTATTCAACAAGAATGTTTTAAACGTGGACTGATTATTGAATTAGGTGGGCGTAACTCTAGTACACTACGTTTTTTACCACCTTTAATTATTAATGCAGAACAAATAGATACAGTTGCACTGCTGTTTGAAGAAGCAATAAAAACTGCTGAAAATTATGACTAATAATTTTACTGGTTGGTTTCTTGATGGTTCTGATATAAGTGCAAACTCATATAACCATAATACAAACTTAGCAAATCAATTCTTATTGCAACATTTTACTGATTTAGAACCAATTTATAGTGGAGCTAGTCCAGCCGAAATTGCAGCTAAAATAGCCCAGTTAGAAATTTGTCCAGAACAAGGTATTGAATTATCAACTATTATACAAGAAGTAGAACAATATATATTACAAAATAGTATAAAAGTGTCTGCACCACTGTGTATAGCTCATTTACATTGTCCACCACTAATACCAAATTTAATCGCAGAAACATTCATTAGTGCGACTAATCAATCATTAGATTCTTGGGATCAAGCTCCAGCAGCTACATTATTGGAACAACATGTTATAAATTGGTTATGTAACATATTTGGTTATGATACTCAAGCTGATGGAGTATTCACTAGTGGAGGTACTTTATCCAATTTAATGGGTTTGATGTTAGCTAGGAATCATGCTGCTAAAAAACATTTTTCTGTTGATATTTGGCAACATGGTCTGCCAGCAGAAGCTAACCGATTTCGAGTATTATGCTCAGAAGAAACCCATTTTTCAGTACAACAATCATTAGCGTTGATTGGCATGGGTATAAATGCCGTAATGCCAGTAGCAACTGACAAGTATAAACGGATTTCAATATTAGCTTTAGATACTGCATTTAAACATTGTGAACAAAATAATTTGCTTCCAATCGCTATAGTCGGTACTGCTGGAAGTACCAATTTTGGTAGTATTGATCCTTTGCAAGAATTAGCAAAACGTGCTCAACAACATGATGTTTGGTTACATATAGATGCTGCTTATGGAGGAGCTTTTATATTAAGTGAAAAATATTGTGACTTATTGCAAGGTATAGAGTTAGCTGATTCAATTACTGTAGATTTTCATAAACAGTTTTATCAAAGCATTAGTTGTGGTGCTTTTTTGCTCAAAGATCGTTCTAATTTTGATTTAATTAAATTATATGCGGACTATTTAAATCCTGAATCTGATGACATTAATGACATTCCTAACTTAGTGAATAAATCTTTGCAAACTACCAAACGGTTTGATGCACTTAAGTTATTTATGTCATTGCGTAATTTGGGTCGTAAAACTTTTGCCACTATGATTGATAGCACTGTTTTATTGGCTCAACAAATTGCTTCTGAAATTGAGCAAGATACCCAATTACAGTTACCTATTAAACCTCAATTAAATACATTATTATTTCGTTATATTGGTGATAATCAGCTAATTGATTCAGAATTGGATACTATTAATGAGAAAATATGTCAGAAAATTTTGATGAACGGTATAGCTAATATTGGTAAAACTCGTTTAAATTCTAATATTTACCTTAAGTTTACCTTGTTAAATCCAAATACTAAAATAGAAAATTTAAGAAAAGTTTTAAATGTATTAAAACAATATGCTTCTATTGAAGTAGGACTTTATAAAGATATATAAGTCAGCAGAAAATATATGAAAATAACCAACTAAAAAATCAAAGTAATCAGACCATAATTTTTAGCAAATTGGTATAATAAATCAGGTTTTAAATATGCAATTATGGTCTATTACTCTGATAAGTATAACTTCTTCAAGTAGTGGTTGAGAACCTTACCTCAATTAAGCAGAAATCCTTTGAATCTTAGCTCCCAACTGAGTTAATTTGGCTTCAATTTGTTCATAACCTCGGTCAAGATGGTAAATACGGTCTATCAAAGTATCACCTTCTGCTACTAAACCAGCTAATACCAAACCAGCTGAAGCTCGTAAATCCGTTGCCATAACTGGAGCAGCTTGTAGTTTTTGATTACCAGTTACAATTGCTGTATTGCCTTCTAAGCGAATTTTAGCTCCCATTCTTTGTAGTTCAGAAACATGCATAAAACGGTTTTCAAAAATAGTTTCGGTTAACATACCAACACCTTCTGCAATGGTATTCAAAGCGGTAAATTGGGCTTGCATATCAGTAGGAAAAGCTGGATAAGGAGCAGTATGAATATCTATTGCACGTGGTCGGCGACCCTGCATATCAAGCTCTATCCAATCATCTCCTCTGGTAATAGTTGCACCAGATTCTAATAATTTTAGCAATACTGCATCCAAAATATTAGCATCAGTATTATTTAGCCGTATCTTACCACCAGTCATCGTTGCAGCTATTAAATAAGTTCCTGTTTCAATTCGATCTGGTAGTACTCTATGATTGCAACCAGATAGTTTTTCTACTCCTTCAATACGAATAGTATCGGTTCCAGCCCCAGTTATGTTAGCTCCCATACCAATTAAACAATTAGCTAAATCAACTATTTCTGGTTCACGAGCGGCATTTTCAATTATAGTCAAGCCATCAGCCAAAGTAGCCGCCATCATTAGATTTTCAGTACCAGTAACTGTGACTATATCCATACATAAAGTTGCACCATGCAAACGGTCTGCTTCAGCAGTAATATAGCCATTTTCTACCTTAATTTTAGCTCCCATTGCAGTCAAACCTTGGATATGCAAATTAACTGGTCTAGCCCCAATTGCACAACCACCAGGTAATGATACATGAGCTTTTCCAAATCTTGCTACTAAAGGTCCTAGAACCAAGATTGAAGCTCGCATGGTTTTGACCATTGAATAATCGGCATTAAACGAATTTATATTGCTACTGTCTGCTGTGATATTAAAATTATCATCTAATTCTAAATTAACCCCAATTTTTTTCAATAAGTTCATCATCGTAATGATATCTTGTAAATGAGGAACATTGCTTATTTTGGATGTTGTATCGGTTAATAAAGTTGTTGCTAATATTGGTAATGCGGCATTTTTAGCCCCAGAAATACGAATTTCACCATTAAGTTGGTGGCCACCGGTTATTAATAATTTATCCATTTTGATAAAGGTTTAGGTATTTTAAATTAGTTGAGAGTTATTATACAAGAGTAAAAAGTTTGATTATATAATAACCTATTCTAAAGCTTTTTTTCTCAGTTCTGCTAACTCTTCTGTATAATTACCGGATAATATAGGGAATCTACACCAAGTTTTGGGATCAAGGTTAGTATCATCCAAATGAAAACTTGGGGCAAATCGTTCTCGCTTCCACTGATTACGACTCCAAAGGGTAAAGAATTTTTCAGTCCAAGTTAATAACTGTTGTTTATCATATTGTTTGGCAAATTTCATTTGTAATAAACAGAATACTTCATAAGGAGTTTGTCGGTCTCGAATTGCAGCTTTTTCTATCGCATTCAACAATTTGTATGGCATTAAGTCATCTTCATCATTTTGCTGCATACTAGCTGGGCGTAATTCAGCAGTTGGAATTTGTTGATTTACCAAAGATAAAGCTGGAATATTAGTTAATTGTATAGGCCCTTTTTGCTCTAACCAACGCAACCAATGGCGTAAAAAATCTTTATCTATTCCAGCTATAGGACTTAATCCACCACTAGTATCACCATCCATTGTGGCATAACCTTGAGCAATTTCAGATCGATTGCTAGTAGCTAATAATAAGGCATTACTGAGATTTGCTATTAGCCAAACACTAGGTGAACGAACTCGAGCTTGGATATTTTGTAAGGCAATATCATGGTCTTGCCAATTTAATTTATGCTTAACCGCATTGGATACTAGACTAACGTAATCTTTTACCAAACTGTCGATATTTAATTCTAAATATTTAGCTCCCAAATTATTGGCTAAAGTATTCGCAGCTCGTTTAGTAGTTTTACTAGAGTTTTCTGTAGCTTGATACACGCAGGTAAGTAGTAATTGTAAAATATTAGTAACAGTTTTTTGGGCTGGAATGGCAAATCCAATTTTAGCTCCAAAAGCTTTCACTCCTAGTTCAGCAACTCCCAATTCTACCATTAAACGTACTAAACAAGCTATGGCAGAAGAGTCTGCTCCTCCACTCAGTGATATTACAAAACCACGAGAATTAGTCTTACGCAGATAGTCAAATAATCCTAAGGTAACGGCATGGGTAAATTCTTCTTCTTTCAGAGTATTACTGTCTTCCCACGGTTCATAGCTAAGTGAATTTTGCTGTGGAGGATTTATGTGAAAATTGAATGGAATTTTAATACAATTATCTATTTCCCAACTGTTAATTGCCGAAATACGAGTTAAATCAACGTCAATCCAAGCATCAACTAGTTGATAAAATTTAAAACTGAAACGTTTATTACTAGCAACTATTTCTCCCTCACTAGCAATTATAGCATCACCATCATAAATGGCTCGACCAGCTTCATTGCCTAATAAATTAGCATAGATATAACTGACATTGAATGCTCGTGAACCTTCTAATACAAATCTGGTTCTAATCTTATGTTTGCCAAATGCAAAGTGACTAGCACTGGGATTTAAAATTATGTCTACACCTTGTGTTGCGAGTTTAATTCCTGGTCTATTAGCTACCCATGCTTCTTCACAAATTTCAAAACCAATCCGAATCCCAGCACAATCAAAATAAATATCGCCAATTGGATATTGTTGATTATCTATTTCGATATTTGCTTGTATATCTTGCGGCCAACTATGAAACCAACGTGGTTCATAATGAATTCCTTCATTGGGTAAAAATTTTTTTGCTACAAATCCAGCAATATTGCCATCTATTAATAAGGCAACAGTATTATAAATTTGTTTTTTGTATAATAATGGTAAGCCGACTGCAACAATAATATCTTTGGTATGCAGTACAATAGCAGTTAAAGTTTGTAAAGATTGATTTAGAGTTCCTAAAGCTAAAAAAGCATCTTCACAACCGTAACCACTAATACAAAGTTCTGGTAAACATAAAATATCTATTTGCTTATTACGAGCAGCATTAATGGCATCTATAATATTGTTTTTATTATTATTCCAATCGAGAGGAGTTTGATTAAGAGAGGCTGCGCCTACCTTGATATATTTCATGTTGGGGTAATTTTTATAAGATTTTGGGTCAGAAAGATTGCTGTTTTATGATTAAAGTTGTCATAGTAAAATACTAGACAACTAAATCTAATACATCAACGGTTATTTATTTTAATATAATCCCGTTGGGAAGCTCCAATATATAATTGACGTGGTCTACCAATGCGTAAGTTTTTTTCGTTCATCATTTCCATCCATTGTGAAACCCAACCAACACTTCTGGCAACTGCAAATAAAACAGTGAACATATTTAATGGGATATTTAATGCACTTAGGATGATTCCAGAATAAAAATCAACATTTGGATATAATTTACGTTCGATAAAATAATCATCTTCCAAAGCAATTCTTTCTAATTCCATTGCAATTTCAAATAATGGATGATCAACTGTATCTAATTCATTCAATAAGTTATGACAACTTTTACGAATAATTTTTGCTCTTGGATCATAGTTTTTATAAACTCGATGGCCAAATCCCATTAAACGAGTTGGATCATTTTTATCTTTAAAACGTTCGATGTATTTTGGAATATTTTTAATATCACCAATTTCTTGTAACATACGAATTACAGCTTCATTTGCGCCACCATGAGCTGGCCCCCATAAAGTTGCAATACCACCAGCTACACAAGAAAATGGATGGGCTTGGGAGCTACCAGCTAATCGTACCGTTGAAGTACTAGCATTTTGTTCGTGTTCAGCATGTAAAATCAACATTATTTCCAATGCTTTAGAAGCTGTTTTATTGATTTCATAAGGCCGATTAGGGGTTGAAAACATCATTTGCATGAAATTTTCTACATATCCAACATCATTGCGTGGATAAACATAAGGATGACCAATTAAATAGTTATGGCTATTGGCAGCAATAGTTGGCATTTTTGCTATTAAACGTAATGCACTTCTATTTCTATGTTCCGGATCGTTAATATCCATTGCATCATAATAATAACTTGATAATGCCCCAACTACTCCTACCAACATTGACATCGGATGAGCATTATGTCTGAAACCATTGTAAAAACGTAATAATCCTTCATTCAACATGGCATGTTGACTAATGTTAGCAGTAAAACCTTCCATTTCTATTTGGGTAGGTAATTCTCCATATAATAGTAAATAACAAACTTCTAAATAACTACTATTTTCAGCTAATTGTTCGATAGGATAGCCACGATATAGCAAGATACCTTTATCGCCATCAATAAAAGTTATTTTGCTTTCACAACTAGCTGTAGTCATAAATGCAGGATCAAAAGTAAACATTCCTAATTCTTTATATAAAGCTTGACAATCAATAACATCTGGTCCATGAACTCCTTGTTTTATAGGACATTCAATAGATTTTCCAGTCCTATTGTCAGTGATTGTAACTGTATTCATGTTTACTGCTCCTTAATTTAAATTATCAATAAATTAACATTAAATCAATGAATTATTTGAAAGTATTATATACTTTACACAATTTATAATTATGGTTATAAAACTAAATTTAACAATCTAACCAAGCGATTCATCAAAATATGCTATCAGTAATAGATATATCAAGCAAACATTTTATATATTACAAAATTAATCTTTAATTATCAATTGCATATCTTGTTAATTTTTTTAATCCTTACTTAAATTTAATGCCTTTGCCATCATAATAGCTATTTCTTGAATGAAGCAACAAATTCTTGCATTGGCGAAGGTTTTGTAAATTCAAAATTAATTACTTATTTGCATTAATCTGAGTTCGATATAAATATACAATAATTCAATATCTTTCCTAAATTATATTTGGGAATGTTTAATAAGCTATGCTTGGTATAAATTTGAAGTAGAGACAAGACATGCCTTGTCTCTACATTATAATAATACGATAATTTATGCTTCAATACTTATTATGTTTCTAAATAAAATTTAGTAACAATATGTAAATATTTTATATCAAACTCAGGTTATTTAGTATTACTAAAATCTATCCAGATGGGATATGCTATATACATTGGCAGATAAAATGCAGTGATTTATAGATTTATAGATTTATTATAAATAATGGTATTTACTACATGACTAACCACATATTAAAACATGTCAACGAACATCTTCAATATTTAAAACATCTCAATAAAATGTTGAAAAATAATGATTGTATTGACCAGCATTATTTTAAAACTTCCACTGAATGTAGTTTAGGTTGTTGGTTATATGGAGATGGTTCTATCGAAATAGATAAGTTGAATAATCCACAAATAGAATCATTATTTCGGAGCTTATTTGAACCACATACTCAATTTCATAATATTAGTAAAGAAATTATTGAGCAAGTTGGTGATAAAAAGCAAATACAAAGTATGATTATTGAAATGAAAGAGATTTCCAACATCTTAACTAAAAAAATGTTGGAATTAGATAATATGTTAAAGCAAGATAGTATCATTTAGAAAAGTGGTGCCGATGGCCAGACTCGAACTGGCACAGCTAGAAGCCACTGCCCCCTCAAGACAGCGTGTCTACCAATTCCACCACATCGGCAAATTTTAAAACTGGGAGAATAATGTCTCCCCAAATACTATGGTTGTGCTGGGGGTACTGTAGTATCATCAGTTTCTACTGATGGCACATCACTTTCAGTTGTATCATTTATTGGTGGCAAATCACTATTATTGATTGGAGTTTCTACTTTAATAGTTTCTAAAGCACTTTTTGGTTCTATACGTTGAATAGAATAATATGCCAGTGCTAAACAAATAGTGAAAAATAACGTTGCTAAAATAGCAGTAGCCCGAGTTAAAAATGAACCAGAACCTTGACTACCAAATACTGTTGATGATGCACCGCTTCCAAATGCAGCTCCAGCATCAGCACCTTTGCCTTGTTGAATCAATATCAATAAGACTAAACTTACACATAAAATAATATGTACTATAACTAATATTTCAGAAAATAACATTTTTACCTAACCTGCCTGACCAATAGCTAAAAAATCA
>JQIA01001251.1_pt1 | contig 13672 bp, 8 predicted proteins | sample 811431 | NCBI WGS metagenome assembly JQIA01 (sample SAMN02998118, study PRJNA258478) | marine sediment metagenome | biome: marine; feature: seafloor; material: sediment; isolation source: oil-polluted sediment collected from 3 locations (0.5 km, 0.7 km and 0.9 km)... | place: USA: Gulf of Mexico ... | reverse complement strand
CAAATCACTCGCACCCTTGAACGCATATAGGTTCCCATCGCTACAACCAACAAAAAGCATATTCCCAGAGATCGCTGCTGAAGACGCCACCGGCATTCCAAAATTCCACTCCCATAATTTTTGCCCGCTAACCAGGTCAAGTGCATATAACTTTCCGTCCAAACTACCAACGAAAACAACATTTCCGGCTATTGCCGGAGCCGCCAAAGACTGGGCACCATTTATTGCTCCATGGATCATATCCAACTTTGCCGCGCCGACTGGGCGGGACCATACCTCTTGCCCTGTTACCGTATTCAGGCATTTAATTGCACCATCCCAGCCACTAAAGACCACACGATCATTGGCCATTGCTGGGGCACCCATTCCCCTACGAATATCAGCTGCCGAAGTCCACTCAACTCCGCCATTGAGGTCCAGTGACAATGCCTTTTGCCATGCATAACTGGCACCTCCCACAACAAATATAGAATTCCCCATCAATACAGGTGCACGAAACGCCCCCGAAATGGTCGGCACGACATTAACACCACTAGCCCGATCAAAAATGTCCAGTCCACCTTGAACACCCAGCCCCCCATAAGTATTTAGAAATACTCTGGAATCGGAGAATACTGCGGCACTGTAAACATGTTCAAACCACGTCTCGCCGATGTATTCTGTACGCCAAATCAATGCCCCGGTTTGGGGGGCCACCATGTATGAGTAAGGCTTACTGGAAACCAAGACACCATTTGTATCTCCGATCGGAGCAGCCTGATTGTACTGCCCCCCTGGCGTTGCCATTTTCCAAAGCTCTGTTCCGGTTCTCACATCGAAGGCGTAGACAGAATCATTCAGAGCATTAGCTATAACAACATCACCAAATACACCGGGAGCCAATGCCATACCACCAGGTAGGCTGTTGTGCCACAGCGGGGCCCCAGAAACGGCGTTAAATGCCATCAAGCCGGCTTCGCCACATTTCCTTTCGGTTCGGAAACCAAAAAAGACTCTTCCATCCTTCACTACGGGAGAATTATGGGCGACCATACCCGGCACCGGCTGGGTCCACGCCAACTCCAAGGGAGTCGTAAGAGATCGTGCACTCCAGGAATCCCCTGTAAGTCCATTACGAAACATCGGCCAATCGTCCAGGGGAACGGCTGAAATCGTAGAAGGCCCGGTAAATTCAAATTGCTGCGAGAGTGAAATTCCAACACCGTCCTCGAATGTACCAAAGACCTGAATATCATATTGTCCGGTCACCCACGATGACGTATCCACCGTTTTCTTCCAAAGGGATAGTCCTTCATGATTTAACAAGACACTAGCCACAACGGGGCCACCTAACTCCGTAACCGTGGCCATCAGATTGCTCACATTTGAGGCCGAGTCATAAGCTTCCACCAGGATCTGAATATCACCGGCAACGGGCCCACTACTCACACCCGGACTTTGCAGGAAACTTTCGTGATCAACTAATAATCTCCGGATGTCAAATTCAATAGTTCCGTCGTCCTGGAGTGATACAACATTAAAAGCCCGTGCGGTCCAATCCCGACCACCCCCCCGAGTATAACTTATGTTGTAATCCCCCATCCCATTGGGGGCCTGCGACAGGTTAATGGAATGATGATGTCCAGAAAACACCGCTTCTACGCCAGCGTTTTCCCACTGATTTCGCAATTCTTCACTAACGTCCCGGACCATAAAATGATTGAATAGAACGACATGTGCTCCCTGCGTAAGGTGAGAAGTGTCGTTGACCAGCCACTCATCCTGGCGGGGAGTGTCAATATTGCCCAACCAACTATTAAAACCGATAAAGTGCCAATTCCCGATTTCAAAACTGTAGTATGGCGGCCCAACATAATCTTCGTAAACATCGAGAGTGTTCGGGTTTGCAGTGTCATCATGATTGCCCACTACATGAAATACGGGCAAATCAGAGGCGGCCAATTCCTGCAAGTAGTAATCCCATTCCGCAATGTTATCGCCATCGTCAACAATATCGCCGGTGTTTACGATAAATAGAGGCGGATCGGCTAATCGATTTATCGCCCGTAGGTCATCCGCAAGGGGGTAAGTCATAATCGAAGTGATTTGGGTATCACTAATGTGAACCCACCTGAATGTGCTGGTGCTTCTTTCTGGCGCAGCTCGGAGTCCAAAAAACACCGTATCCGGCTGAGCCGCCCCTTCGACTACGTGATGATACCACGCATCGGTTGGCTGGTACCCCGACGGAGTTGTCATTGTTACAAAACGGTAAACTTCCGTATCTACTTGTAAAAGAGCCTGCCCATTGGCGTCTGTAAGAAAAACATCAAGACCATTTGTAATTCTAATATTTGGTAATATAGACTCCCCCACTTGCTTGATACCATCTTCATTTGTATCAAGAAATGTTGTCACTTTAAAATCAACAACATCAGCAAGAGCTGGTGTGATCGAGTATAAGACACAAGAAATAAGCAATCCATACCACAGGATCGGCAAACGGGTCTCCATTAGAATTTCCCCCTAAATTAAATATTACTAGTCAAATATATCTGAATTTCCATTTTCAAGTATACCAGTTCACAGCCACAAATGAAAACAACCCATCAATTAATCTAGCATAATGAAAATATATTGAACTAAAGCACCTTCAGCCCTATGCCTCCTGTGATAAGACCGTGCTTAACCAACAGTTCTCCAAAAAGACGAATTCCCTCCAATTCACTGTTCCCCAACTGGTAGTGAAGTGATTGGCTGAAATAGTATTCAATGGCCTCAGCCGTTACCTCGCCATTAACCCCCATACGCCCCGCCTGCGCCTCACGGACAGCCAGATCCGGCAATGCCGACAACCCAAAATCACGGGCCTGATTCAAAAGATCAGACATACGATCCAGCTCATGCCTCCCGACATTCGCGACATATTCTGGTCCTGCCGCCCACACTGCAAATACAATGGGCAGACCCGTAAGTTCGTACCACAGACTCCCCAGGTCGTAAGCCTGCACCAATTCGGGGTTCGGCAAATGTTTCTCATAGGCAAAACACATATCCCCGATGACCAGAACAGCCTCTGACGGTTCAGGAGAAGTCCCAGGAAGCGGCTTCGACTCGGTTACTGGTGGAATTCGCCCAAATCTTTCAGCAAAAAATATTTTAAGCAAAGCCACAGATGACCGGGATCCCCGATCAGCAAGAATCCGGGTGACAGAGCCCAAATCACCGGAGACGAACATTTTAACGCTGTCAACCGCACCAATACTTGCAATACAGGCGTTTGAAAGAATACCAGCGCTTTTTCCCGCCAAAACATCAGCCACCGGCAACAGGCCGACATCAGCTTTGCCAGATGCCAAATAGCCAGCCAATTTGCTGGGTAACGCCAACCTCAGTTCGACTTCAGGAGCATTTGGCTGAGAAAACCACTCCACCAGGGGAATTGCGTTCAGGAAAGAGACAGCGGCCAATTGGGGGATCATGGTACTATTCCAAATGTTGTGGGATCAGCGCGGTTGGCAAAGATGTAATTTAAAATAGACCAAAAAATTTACATTGGAAACGATTTGTCTCGTTTGACCCAAAACACAGAGAACTCAACCAAGCGCCAGAGTTGCATATACGCCCAATATAGACTATAATTATGCCTCGTTGATGCCAATTGTCAGAATGGTCTGAAGTTTCATCATTAGGCCATTTCTTGCCCGCTTGGAAATTTGGAGGATCTCACTACGAGATTTTGCTAAAGACTCCGTCGAAATTCTCGAACTAGTAATACTGTAAGTCTGGTAAAACATCGGGACTACTGAATCTATGGCCAAATTCTTTGGCTATGGTACAGGTTCTGATACCTTTCAGGTGGGTTCATGAGTAAAATACTGACAGCAATGCGGAAATCGGGCCTTGATATAACCGATGTCGATCAACGACTTCAGATGATCGACCGGGAAAATCTCTATCCGCTACCCGGGCCGGATCAGAATGGCGAATTCGAACAATTGGCCAACTCCCTGATCAATATTCACGGCGGGCATGGCGGCCAGGTCGTGGTGTTCTCTTCGACCTACTCCGGCGAAGGGAATAGCTACGTTTCCTACAACTGCGCCCGTTACTTGACGCTGCTCTTGAATAAAAAAGTAGCATGGGTTGACGCCAACTTCAGCCACCCACAACCAAAGCTGGTCAATTCAGATTTAAATTTGAAGGGTATTCTGGCGGCGCCGGAGACATTCCCGCAGTTGGACAAGGAATCAGGTTTGGTTCTGTTCGGCAACGGCAATGCCAACATCAAAACCATGGACGCGCTAAAAGGCCCCAGCTATTCTCAGTTCATTAATTCGATGCGTGACAATTTTTTCTTTACGGTCATTGATGCCTCCCCGATTATGAACAGTGTTGAGGTGGCTCCCCTGGCGCAGGGAACAATGGGGTTGGTTCTGGTTGTGGAAAGCCAACGACTCAAATATGAAGTCATCCAGCACGGCATTGAAAAGATGCGCAAACAGGACGTCAATGTTTTGGGCACGGTGCTCAACAAACGGAGCTTCCAACTTCCCGACTTCCTTTACCGGCGGCTGTAATTATGGAGGCAGTGCACATGCAAGGGCGGATGGCTCAGACCAATTTCATTCAGGAGTCACATCATGGATAATTATACGCCTGTAGAATACTCGACAAATATAGGTGAGCAGAAGAGCGTCCGCGATTTTATGATAATCTTTTTCCGGCGCCGTTGGATTGTGCTCGGAATTTTTCTGCCCTTGATCCTGGTCGGAATCTTCGCCACACTCACCTCGACGGATTCCTTCACGGCAAGCTCTCAAGTATTAATCGAAGGATCCTCCGTGGAGAGCCCCTCGTTCACCGAGCGTGCGGTCCACTACGACATCCTGATGAGTACGGCCTCCCTGGTGGCACAAAGTATCCCCGTGGCTAATCTCGCAGCAGCCGCCGTTTATGACTCCATGCCCGGGCTAATGGCCGCGGACCCCAAGCTTACGAGTATTCAGAGCGAAGGGGACTTACGTGATCTTATTCTCAAACAAGTCAGTTGTGGACCCGTCGGAGAAAGCAATATTCTGGGAATCAATTTTTCCCACCGCAATCCCGATTTGGCGCTCATCGTTGTTGCCGCAATCACTGACGCATTCATGGAATACAATATTGAGAGCAGCAAAAAAGTCGACGCGATTGACTACTACACGGATCAGATCAAGATCCTGGAGGCGGAAATTGATAGTTTGATGGGGAAAAGAGTCGAGATCTACGACGTGGTAGGCTTGCGCGGTTTTCCGATCAACAATGCAGCAGGAATCCAGCAGATGCGGCATATGGAGTATTCCTATTTACAGGCCCATTCCAAACGCTTGGCACTTGAACAGCAATATCACGGGCTCATCACTGCAATCCAAAATAACCCAGACTACCTGCCCAACTTCTCCAGCGGTGACAAGTCCAATCTGGTCGGTGTCAAAAACACCATGGATAGCGCGGTGCTGAAATTGGAGAAACTGAGAGTAAGCTACCAGGACACTTCGTTATTTATATTGCGACAAGAAGAATATGTCGAACGTGTGCGGTCCCTTTTCTACAAAAGCCGAGACCAGAGTACACTGGATCTAAAAATTAACCTGGAATACGCCAAAAGCGAGGAAGCCTCGCTGTCCGTTTCATTGGAAAGATATCGCACAGAACTCATCGAATATCCCCGGATTGAGAGACAGATAGCTGCCATCGACATTCAAATGGAATCCCAGAAAGAGCTCCTGGAAAATTTGCAACACAAGCGTGGTGAAGTTCGGTTGAAGGCGGAGAGTGACCAACGTGTCAGTAATATAACCCCCCTCAATCAACCCTCGCTCAGCTTCCTGGTTGGCGGCGGCAAAAAAGTGATCTATCTGGCCCTCGCCGGTATTTTGGGTCTGATTCTTGGTATGGTGGTGGCCCTGTTAGTAGACGTTCAGGACCATCGGATTTACGACCGTCGGCAAGCGGAAAATGTTCTGGAAATTCCGGTTCTGGGCACAATTTCCCCGCTGGAGCTGACTGCTGGCAAGCGATGAATTCCGAACTCAGTTTTTGGCGTGACAAATTCGATCACGTCCTGTCGTCTAACGGCTTTATGGGCATCATATTGTCGCTGGTCATGGTTGTGCTCTCCTATGGATTTTTTGCATTAATGGGTATACAGGGGCTCGTGATTCTGGCGGGCGGAATGCTGGCGGTTCTGGTTGCCATATTTTTCAGTTTCAAATTCCCCATTGCCATTGGCATGGCCTGGTTTCTAAGTATGTCGGGATTTCATACCCTCGTCATGCTCAGAATGCCGGGATTGCCCGACTTTTCATTTCCAAGGCTGTTCATGATCATGCTTTTGATCTTGATTCCCTTGGGACCCTTAACGGGGCGGCGCCTGTTCAAAGCTCCCTACGGGCCTGATCTGCTCCTGCTCACCTACACCTTTTACGTTTTCATCAACCTCAATACGATCGGGGATCCTCATCGATTCAGCACCTGGCTCAGCAGTTGCTTTGCCCCCTTGGTCGGTTACGTTTTCGCCAAGCAATTTGTCAGGACACCCAACCATCTGAAAGCGATCATGGGGTTCTTCATCCTGATCAGCACCTATTTCTGGGTTGTTGCCATCGGCGACCATTTCAACATTACTGCAATGGTTTGGCCCAAGCAGATTCTGGACCGAAATATCGGAAACTCCTGGTATGGGCGCTCGCGAGGCCCATTCCTGCAGCCCGCCCTGTTCGGGCAAATTATCGGCATGTACCTCATAGCCCACCTCTTCATGCTGACGCGAAAACTGAATCTCTTTTGGAAAACCATGATTACGATCAATACCGCCCTCGGCTCGCTTGGCTTGTTGTATACCTACACTCGCGGCGGTTGGCTGGGAACCGCAGTCGGGGTCGCTTTTTTGGCCGTGGTCAGGCCGCAGTTCAGAAAGCTAATGATCGGAATCGCTTTTTTCGGCATCATTATCGGAGCGTTGGGCCTCATGCAACCCAGTGAGGATGAATTTCTCCAGCAGCGGATGGGCAATACCGACACCATTGAAAACCGCCTTGGCTTTATGGCCAATGCGGTCAGGATGGTCAGGGATCATCCTCTCTTCGGAGTTGGCTACTTTCAATTCACCGAACTGCGGCATCTGTACAACCAGGGCACAGAGATTCCTTTTTATGGATTTATCAAGAAAAGTGCTTCGGCGGAAACATCCATTCATGATATCTATCTGGGCCGAGCGGCTGAGGAAGGACTTGTTGGTCTGGGGCTGTTCCTCGGCTTCTATATTTCCGTCGCCTTGATCTTCCTGAAACGGTGGCGCAGAAACATCGCCAATGAGTGGTTCGATCGAGACATGCTCGCTTGTATCGGCGGCATGTGTGTAGTCTATTTCGTTGGCGGCATGGCCATTGATTTCAGATACTTCGACCTGGTCAACGTTCTGCCGTGCTTTCTAGCCGGGATCATCGTCGGCTACCCCGACCCTGAAAAACCTAAAATTTTGACATCCGCCATTGTTTAATGGCACTAACAATACGACTGCTTAAGCCCGCCCACTTGTCGCGCTTGGAAAGCGTAAATTCATTCCGAACAGCCCTGACTCCTTGGGCAAAATAATCCCTGAACAACCAAATATTGAGGGCGAACACCCCAGGTTCCCTATCTCCCTCTGGGAGCGAAGAGTCGTATCCGAATTCGATCAAGGCTTGGCCGGCAATCTGCTCCAGTCCGGCAATTTCCCGTGACGTAAAATACTGCGGCCATTTCTGTGGCACATTCTTAATGGCCTTGTTCTGAGACCCAGTATGGAAACGGCTACGGCTACTGGTCAATACTTGATCCGTGTAGGGGATTTCGAGAAATTCACAGACCCGAGACATTTCCACCGCAGGGTTCTGAACCAGTTCTTCATAACAGATTTCCAAATACTTGGCACCACAGGCGGTAGACTGTCGGCGGGCTGCACGAATTGTGTTTTTCCACCGATATATAGTCCTAGCCGGAACATACTTCCACCGTCGATGAAATGACGCGGCACAGGAACGGCCGTCCCGCACCATATGAATGAAACAGGCCTCCGGAAATACGGCGTGCAAAAGTGCGATATGTTGAGCGTGCTGAGGCGTTTTTTCACACCACCTCTGCTTCTGTTTCCGGTTGGCAAAATACAGAAAGGTCTGATCAATGACCGTTGCTATGTTCCGCGGTAACGCTTCCCATGATTCTGGCAAAGGTACGGCCTCACCCTTGTTTGTGTACCGGAAGCAGGGTTGTCTACGCAAGTTATCCCAGAGATGTTTAAAGTTGCCGGTATTATCCAGGTCACCAAACTTTGCCTGCGTCGCTATAAAATGTGGGAGAACCAGTGTTTCCATGCTGTAACCGAAAATCTCGGGATGGCTGCCCAGGCAGTCGAGCATCATGGTCGTGCCCGATCCATTCATCCCCATCACAAAGATGGGATTGGGAAGCGTTTCTGCTTGTTGCATCTGGTCCTACCTAATGGTTATCGAATGCTGGTCTTAACCTCGGTTTTTTCACGATAAGGATACCGGCCTTCACTCATCAACTGCGTCGCAACCGCTTCGGCTCCTGCGGCAATACCCACCGAGTTCCAGTGGTTATCCGGCAGATAAGCATTGGTTTTGGTGTGGGCCTCAGCTACTGCCGCCTTCAGATCAATCACTGCAATCCCCGCCTGCACGCAAAACTTTTCAACTTCTTTTGTCGGCTGATCCTGGTCGACCTGATCAGCGTCCAATCCGATTCTGGTCCTCAGGTTCGCGAAATGCCGCTCATCAACGTGAGCCCGCTCAGGGATGGCGACAACCACCAGATCAGTGCCATCACGCCTGGTTTCGTCGTGCAACCTTTCGAGGTGACCATATGCCCGGGCCCATCCATTTTCGATCCCGGTGGGCAAGGGAACCATGTAGGGCTGCAGTGATTTTTTTGCTTCCCCCACACCGTCACCACGTTTCAAGAAGCGGTCAATCCGCTCATTGTAATAAAAATAATTCCTCATCAACACATAAAAATTACTGCTTCTGGCCAAATGTTTACGAACTTTTCGCACCGGGTTTCGCCGTGGATGAACAACTTCTTCATCTTTACCAAAGCGACCGAGCAGAAGCCCGTCTTCGACAAGATATTGGGTTCCATCCGCATCGCATCGGTGCTCTCGGCCAGGCACAAATCCAACGATGACAAGATCAGGGGCCAGCACCGGAGCCCAACGGGTATAGCCCTTCCAGTAGTTATATGCACTGTAGCCCGCATTTGAGCAGTTAATCACTTCAACCCTGTCGTACTCGGCGAATGAATCCCGATCGCGATTCATCGCATTCTCCAGGGCCCGGGAGAAGCTTTCCTCGATCGCAACACCGTGACTGACCGAGAACGAATTCCCGATCAACATCACCCGAAAAACGCCCGGCGTTTTGGCCGGTATCTCCCGGTCACGTAATCCGATACTGTTGATTTGAAAAGGGACATCATAGCCGCGGCCACGTTCCATCAAGAAGGCATCAGGTCTGTAAAGATATCCGGCGACCGGATCAGGCTCTAAAATATCCAGTACCGTATCGAGGTTTTGTGGCATCAACACCGAAGCAAATAGCTCTCCCCAAAGCATGGCGATAACGAAGCCAATCACCAGCCACAAAGCAGAAGAGATCCTTGGTCGTTTCACGCGGTCCATTGAGCAACCTTCCTAAAACTGGAAATAGATAAAAGGGACGACGGTATTCACATGGTGGACCGCGGCGATCAGGACCGATACCAGGACCGACTGGACAACGATAAAGCGCACCGGCCGCGGCAGATCCAATAGCCAAGTATGAGTGCCTTTACGAACCTGGACAACGTCCCAGACAGTTAGCGTGATCATGGCGAATATGACAGGAATCTGAATATTGCCCGGGGTCTCCATCCGTGCAATTCCCTTCAGATAGACCCAGGCTGACGCCAGGCTGGGCGACCGAAACAGAATCAGAGTGATACAATGGAGGTGAAAAGTCAGCAGAATCGCGCCAACTCCCATCAGCCGACCCGACCAGGCGGACGGCCATGACTTCGCGGGAATTGTATCCTTGAACCAAATTCTTTCGATAGTCAGATAAATTCCGTGCAACGCACCAAAAGCGACAAAGGTCCAGGCCGCGCCATGCCAAAGCCCCGCCAACAACATGGTCAGGAACAAATGCACATAGGTTCGGAACTCCCCTTTTCTGTTCCCGCCCAGGGAAATGTACAGATAATCGCGCAGCCAGGAGGAAAGCGAAATGTGCCAACGTTGCCAAAATTCGGTGATACTACGACTCAAATACGGTGCATTAAAATTTTCCAATAATTCAAAGCCCAAGAGGCGGGATACGCCACGAGCGATGTCTGTGTACCCCGAGAAATCACCATAAACCTGGAAAGCGAAGGCATACGCACCAGTCAGTAATGTCCCGGTGTCCAACCCCGCCGGTTGCGTGAAAATTTCATCAACGAGAGGAGCTAACGTATCGGCAATAGCTACTTTTTTCAAATACCCCATAAGGATCAGGTTTAAACCCGAAATCACCATGGACCGGGTAACGCTACGGGGTTGGCTAATTTGCGGCAGCAGGACACGAGCGCGTTCGATGGGTCCCGCGACCAATTGGGGAAAAAAGGAAACAAAGAGCGCAAAATCGATAAAATTCAGAGTCGGCTCCAGGCGCTTGCGATAAATGTCGATTGTGTAACTCATGGTCTGGAACGTATAAAAACTGATGCCAACCGGCAGGATTACCCGCAGGACCGGCATATGAGGATCAAACCCGGCACCACCAAGCAAAACACCAAATGAATCAACAAAGAAATTGAAGTATTTGAAAAATCCAAGGATTCCCAAATTTACGACCACACTGGCGGCCAACAGCAGCTTGCGGCGACGCAAATCTGTCGCAAGGTGAAGTCTTTGACCGACAAAATAATCCACTACCGTTGAGACCATTAGCAACGATGTAAAACGCCAATCCCACGCCCCATAGAAGTAATAACTCGCAACTAATAAAAACATATTCTGCCGGCGCCACTGCAATCGCGGATAGATCAGCAGCACAACAGACAAAAATCCGAGGAACATCAACGAATTAAAGAGCATGAAAGGAATTCTTTCTGGCAGGCGCGGAGAACCCGAAGGGCAGGACCAAAATCAGAAATGTATTATACCATACCTGAGCCGAAATTCCAAGCAACACGCGGAATAGCGGTCGGGTCAGGCCGATAAAGCGTGAACATTCGGCATGAATGCCTTAAATTCGCCACGAAGTGGACGATACCACTTCCCTGGTGCCAACGGCCCAATACCAGTCCGCTAACCGCAGGTAGGATCACTATGTCGGAGCCTAGCCCCAGAAATTACCAACGCGACCTATTATGGGTTCTGGCCATCGCCGCCCTTTGCCGAATTTTGGCCATTGTCGTAATCGATCTGGGGGCTTTTCCCAGCCATGGCTATGAGTCATGGGAAATTGCCAAGAACATGTACGCTGGTAACGGCTACGCATTCGGCTGGTATGGATTATTCAAACCGGGTATCACGACTTCCTTCATCCCCCCGCTCTACCCTCATTTGCTTTACCTATCACTTTTGATCTGCCAGGGATCACCCGAGGCCGCAGTCATTCTGGTTCAGGGCCTTCATCTGGTACTGGGCCTGGCCTCGGTTTTTCTGTGCATGAAACTGACGAATCGGATTGCCGGCCAAAGCGCCGCCCTCGCGGCCGGAATAATGATGAGCATTTACCCGCCGCTGCTGGGCCACTTGACGCAGGTCCAAACCCAAACGGTGGAAGTTTTTCTCCTCATCGCCTGCCTCGAACGCCTTGACTATGTATTTCACAACAACTCGCTGCGCAACGCCATCTTGACTGGAATCTGGGCTGGGCTTCTGATCGAGGTCAGGCCGACTTTTCTGTTGATCATCCCGACGTTGGTGGCCCTGCTCTTTTGGGTAAGGCGTGAGCGAAGGCTAAGGTGGCGGCGCGGAGCGATTATTATGAGTACACTCGTGCTCATAATCTTGCCCTGGACCATTCGGAATTGTGTGCTTCATCAGACGTTCGTACCGGCATCGACCAACGGCGGGTTTGCCTTTTTCATGGGCAATAATGAAGACAGCAATGGAGGCGTCGGCGACATCAATCAGCTTTTCAGAGATATGCCCGAGGTGGAACAGGAGAAATGGCGGGCACTATCGGAAACCGAACGCAATCGACAGCTGTGGCAAATGGGAATCGAATTCTGGCGCAAAAACCCACAGCAGGCCATTCGCCTCACGTTAGATCGAGTAGGCTACTTTCTCTGGTTTCGACCGTATTTGCTGAAAGCCCAGTTTCCAAGGCCTTTCGCCATCGGGTATATGGCTTCCTATGCCCTCTTGCTAGCCTTTTTCAGCGCCGGATTGTTCCTGATTCGGGGCAAAGTCCAGGCGTGGTTCATCCCGCTGATTGTGCTGTTCGCCGTGTTTATGACGACAATTCCATTTGCCATATCCATCCGTTATCGCGCCATCATTGAACCGCTAATGATCATGGTTGCAGCCGTGCCAGTCGCTGGGCTGGCAGCTCGATTCACGCGCCGGAGATGACCACTGGATGACGGCGAATACGCACCTACCGTAAGGCGAGCCTACGGTAAAGCAAAGGGTATTTGCATCTCCTGTATGACTTGTCCGTTCTGTTCAATTTCAAAGCCAAATGGCAAGTAGTCGGTGCCGTTGGTGAAATCCAATCTGACCCAGCCGTTTTCGAATTCCCTGCTGATCAAGTCACCTGAAAAATGCGCCGCCCCCACAGGTGAACCAAGATCGATTGCAGTCTCGGGCCAGCTATAGTGCGTACTCTGATCCAGCGGGTGATAGGCAACCAGGGAACCAGTCAGCAAAGCCACAATTCGGTTGAATTCTGCTTTCCGCAAGGGTTCCACCTCACCGTCAATCTGATATTGGACTACGCCTGTATTGGAGAGAATAAGAAATGGGCCGCCGTTGCGAGTGCGGAACCATTTATTGACGGCGAAAAGATTATTGGGCTGAGACAACTCCAAAGCCTCTCGCATGGTCGTAAAACCAGAAGGAAAGGTTTCGTGCATCGTGCCGTCGACCAGCCTGGCAAAGACCGAATCCCGACCAGCCCGGTTTCCGTTGGTAATCTGGATCACATGACTACCCAAAACTTCATTAGTGCGCTGAATCAGCTCCACTGAGGCATCCCGGTAGGCCTGCATTTCGTCTTCATCATCCCGATGCGCAATACCGTCACCATCCAGATCCAGATCCCCTTCACGGCCCGGCACGTTGTTCATAACCCACATATACTCATTAAAATGATCCCAGAAAATACCGTCCAAAACGTTGCCATGGGACGTCCAGTGGTTCGCCAACACTTGCACCATCGCCTCACGGCAATCCGGTTCCAGGATATTGACGACAATCTTACCCGGCCAGGGCGTCATCGTATCACCGGTTGTCGTATAGGACCAAAATGGCCGCACTGCAGCGTCCCATTCCGCCTTGAATGGCTCGACCGCGGGGTCAGTCCGGGCCGGGTCACCCCAACTCAGCCAGGTCGTATGGGCGTTAACGTAGCCGACAACCTTCAAATTAGGATTGGCGGCCTTCATTGCCGCAATCGCACCGACA
>JQIA01001250.1_pt1 | contig 13675 bp, 5 predicted proteins | sample 811431 | NCBI WGS metagenome assembly JQIA01 (sample SAMN02998118, study PRJNA258478) | marine sediment metagenome | biome: marine; feature: seafloor; material: sediment; isolation source: oil-polluted sediment collected from 3 locations (0.5 km, 0.7 km and 0.9 km)... | place: USA: Gulf of Mexico ... | reverse complement strand
AACACATCATCATCACACTGAGAAAATAAAGGTACCTCTACATAAATAGGTACCGTTCCTAAAACCAATTCAAAGGAAACGACCGTTACACAATCTACTATATTCTCTCCACCTACCCAGATCGTCTCGCCACCACTAGGATAAACCGTAGGGGTAAGAATAACATTAGTGCCAGCCAATGCATCCCCCTGTGTATTATAATAATTCAAAGTAACGCCTATTAGTACATTTAAAATCTCTTCATCCTTAGAGGTTAAATCAAATATTTCTACACCATCTTGATCGTTGTCACAGATAAAATAATCAGAGATAGGATCAGTAAGCGTAGGAGAGTCATTTACCGATAATTCTAATGGAACAATAGTGTAACATTCAGGTAATACTACATCAATTACTCTGGCATAAATAACTTGGTAACCTTGTATTGTATTAATAAAACTATTTGGAGGAGTTATAGGGTTAATATTATCTTGTGCATCAGCAAGGGTTAAAAAATAACTCACCAATAAATCTGGATTACCGCCTGTTATTTCAGCATCTTTAGTTGTTAAATCAAAAGTGCCAAAACCATCGTTTGGTAGTTCATCACAAAGATGATAAATAGAGGGGACAATAGCTTCAGGAGCTACCACACGTAACTCTAACGGCTGTACTCCATAACATCCAGTGCTAGCATCATCTACTCGAACATATATAATTTGTGGGTTTACGACATTGATATAAATGTCTGGTAATGGTTGAGTTCCAGCTTCTGCATTGGCTTCACTAAAGTAATATGCGACTGAAAAATCTGGGTTACCACCTATGATAATATCATCATTAACAGTCAAGTCGAATTCGGTAAATCCATCAGGATTATCATCTTCACACAAGGCATATGGTGATGGAACATCAAATAAGGGCCGAGCTATCACAAAAAGATCAAAATCTCCTCGTTCAACACACTCATCAATATCTTCTACACGAACAAAAATAGTCTGTGGATTAGTTATGTTGTTATATGCTGTATCTGGTGTAATGGGTAATGCACCTACATCAGCATCAGAGGCTGTAATATGGTAAGTAATGGTAAGCCCTGTTGGATCAGGCACTACAATTGTATTATACGTAGTAAGGTCGAAAGTAGTAGAGCCATCAGCAATTGGGTCGTCACAAAGTTCATATCGAGGAAAAGTACCAATATCTGTCGCTGGTAACACAATGAGTTCTAGTTCTACAATATCAAAACAGTTAGTAATAATATTTTCGAGACGTGCATAAACAATTTGTGGAGTTATTGTATTCATAAAAGGAGATACCAATGCTGTTGTAGGATCTCCAACTTGTGCTTCTGCAAAAGTTAAGTAATAGTTTACAAATACGTTCGTTTGACCACCTATGATTTCGGCATCAGCTAACGTTAAGTCAAACAACGCCTGTCCATCTGCATTATTATCACACCGTTCTAAGGGTGTTGGTGGGAATGGAGTAGGCAATGGGTTTACAAAAAGTTCTAAAGTAGTAGTATCATGACAGCCTGTGTTAATATTTTCTACTCTAACAAAAATTGTTTGAGGATTACTTGTATTGGTATAAGGTGAAACCAATGCTGGAGTACCTGCATCAGCTTCTGCTAATGTTAAATAATAGCTAACTATATAATCCGGATTTCCACCAGTAATTTCTAAATCTTTAGTTGTTAAGTCAAAGGGAGCTAAGCCATCAGGGGTAGCATCATCACAAATTTCTAGTGTAGTTGGTGTATTAAAAATTGGTAAGGGATGAACAACCAAATCAAAAAACCCAATGGTAACACAACCATCTGTATTTACTACTCGAACATAAACTGTTTGAGGATTACTTGTATTAGTATAAGCTGTAGCTGGATCAATAAAAGGTGTCCCAGCAGAAGCAGATTGAGGTGTTTCATGATACGTGATTAATAAACCGGTAGGAGGGTCTGCAATTTGAGTATCCCAAACAGTAAGGTCAAAAACCGTAAACCCATCAGCTACATCATCATCACAGAGCTCGTAATTAGGTAGTGGCTCCGCCAAAATTACAATCAAATCTAATTCGGTAATGTCAAAACATCCCGTGATGGTATTTTCAATACGTGCATAAACAGTTTGTGGACTAGAAATATTGGTATAGGGTGAAACCAATGCTGTTGTAGGATCTCCTGCTTCTGCTAAGGCTAATGTAAGATAGTAATTTACAAAAACCCCGGTCTGTCCAGCAATGATATCAGCATCTGCTTCGGTCAAATCAAATTCAGCAAAACCGTCAGTATCTGTATCACATTCTTTTAGTGAAATAGGTGGATTTGCGAAAGGAGTATCTAGTACAATAAGATTGAAAGAATCAATTACAAAGCAACCCGTTACCAAATATTCGATGCGAGTCCAAATCGTTTGTGGGTTGATGGTATTGTTAAAAAGCAATGGCAATGCTGGTGTACCTGCTTGAGCTTCTGCTAAGCTTTCAAAATAGGAAACTAATAAAGCAGGATCATCTGCCGTCATGGCTGTTGTAATTGTACTTAAATCAAATTGAGTACTTTCATCCAAAACTCCATCATAGTCACATAGCTCGTAATCAACAGGTGGAATAAAAACAGGAAGTGGGTTTACAATTAAATTAAATTGTCCTACTGCATTACAACCGTCGGTATTTTCTAAACGAAAATAAATGGTTTGTGGATTAGTTGTGTTGCTATAAGCTGTATCGGGTGTAATAGGTGATGTTCCAGTATTGGCATCTGAAAGGTTTTCATAATAAGTAATGTCGAGTCCAGTTGGGTCTGGGGTTACTTGTACATTCCAAGTAGTTAAATCAAAAATTACTATGCCATCGGCATCGTCATCACAAAGTTCAAAATCTGGAATAGGGTCTATTAGTACAGGGGTATCATAAACGATAAGTTCCAGTTCAACAATATCGTAGCATCCAGTTGCTATAATTTCAAGACGAGCGAACACCGTTTGTGGATTGGTAATATTAGTATAGGGTGATATCAGAACTGTGGAAATATTGCCAGCCTCAGCATCAGCAAGGGTTTCAAAATATAGAACTGACAAGCCCGTAGCGCCATTTATGATTTGCGCATCTGCATCGGTAAGGGTAAAGTCTGCAAAGCCGTCATTGTTATCATCACAAATGGTTAAAGGACTTGGAATACCAGGTACAGGTATTGGTAAAAACTCCACCAATGCTTCGTCTGATGCAATACAACCAGAAACAGTTACAATTTCCAAACGATATTCCCCAGGTGTACTAATAATGATTTCAGAACTTGTTTCTCCAGGAATGATAACAAACAACCCCGTTCCAATATCAAAAACATACCACTGATAAGTATAACCAGGAAAAGGCAGTACTCCGAGTGTAACTGTATCTCCATCACAGGGTGCATTGTCATTGGCTACGGTATAGTCCTCTCCTATATCTAAAGTTATAGCAGATAAGTCTATTATTTGGTCAAATTCATTATTATCTTCATTCGTCTCATTTACAATACCAACGCCTGTACCATCATCATCTACTACAGCTGTAAGGGTAAAAATAGGGGGAAGACTTCCAACAGGGATATTTAAAGTAATTGAACCGCTTTCAGAGCCATTAATAGGAATTATATTATTAGTTGTTGCCTGGCCCACTAAAATTGCATCCGCATAGAATGCGATAGGAATACCAGCTGGAAGCTGATCTGTACTATTGACATTCCAAACAGTATAATTGACATCAAGATCATTATTATCACAAATAACACCAACCTCATCAAAGGTAATTGTTGCATCGGGAAGCTCGGAATTAACAGAGGTAATAATATTGTTAACCATCACAAAATCCTGAGAAGAAGTTAAGTTAATTATAATGTTAGTATCTCCTGGAATTACTATGTCTGCAATATCATAATAATCCAAATCCATATTATATAATTCATTAGAATTAGTATAACTATTGGTGCCGTTAAAGGCGTTATTTCCAGGATTTAAAGGTGGATTATCGATAAGCACCCCATTAATTAGAAGTGTTTCGTTATTTGCTATAGCTTCATCACCTTCCCAAGATAAAAACCCAATTTTCGCTAAGTCTTCTGATGCTACTTCAATATTATCAAGGTCAATTTCTAAAGTTTCATTTCCAGCAGCTACAAATTCTAAACCGTCAAAAAGGCTAATTTGATTTAAAGTTAAGGAAGGATCTTCATAAATTACTATAATGGCCCAACCACCAAAATTAGTATTCCCACAATAGGGGCCGAGTATGGCGTCTATATCAAAATCTCCAAAAGTATAATTTCCATCTCCATTAACTCCTACAATAAATGAGACATTTGCATAGGCTGAAAAATATTCTAGCCCATTAAAATTTAATGCAAAAGTCCTTAGTGCGGTAACTGGACTCCCATTTAAGGAAACGTCAAAATCACCTGTACCTGAACCTGCCCAATATAAATGTGCAGAAACTAATGTTTGCCCTGGGTTAAGAGTTAAGGCTGCACTACTTTCATGTAGCGTAGTACAAGCACCCCCAGGATTTGGCGATTCATTTAATGTATTTCCAAATGCTGTAAAGTCGTATCTTCCGTTAAATTGCTGATAGAGTTCTACTTGTTGTGCTATTAGGAAAGTAGGCAGCAACAAGAATAAATAGAATAGTTTTTTTTTCACGTTTTATAAAGGAATAAGGATGGCAATTTTTTTTTTAAAGTTAGTGTTTTTTTTATAAATTTAAATTTATGTTAATATACGTGTGTTTTTGCATTCCTTTATCACAAAAAACAAGGTGTTAATTTGCTTAATTTCCTGTTATTTTAATATTATCGATATGGTATCTCGTAGTAGCATTTGGATCTGAACCCTCATATAAAAATGCAATATTAATAGCCCCTTCAATACAAGAAATATTTATTGGACCAACAGTTTCAAAATCTCCAAAACCTTCAGATGGACCAACTGGAATTAAAACGTCTAATAAATCCCAAGTTGCTGTAGTTATATCTCCAGTAAAGTTAGAAGAAAATAATACACTTAATATTGTTCCATTATCGTAACTAGATTGAATGTCTATTAACAATTCTTCATTAGTAGTATTTTCCAAATTAATAGTTGGTGTAACTAACCAAACCTCAATAATATCTTCTCCTGAACTATATCCAGTAATTTGAACATAATTACTATTGCTAAAACTCCCAATTTCCCATAGGGTATCCCCTTTATTTATATTAGTATTTGTCCAACCAGCTTCTACAAATTCTTCTATTGAGTTAAAAGATTCGAAGTTTTCATTATAAAAAACATCTCCGCCACCACTTTCTGTAGTACAGAAAAAGAATTCAGGATCGCACCGATCTTCATTATCAAAATAGATGGTTTCGGGGGTATTTAGAACGATGTTGAAATTTTCATTATAATAATCTCTAGTTAATATCCCGTCTAGTGCGCCTCTTCCTTGTGGCAATAATATCGCTTTAAAATCTGAATAAGTACTAGTACTTAAAATCGTACTCGATGGTGAACTACAACTTTCTAGAGTTCGTTCTCCATCAAATTCATCATCTGGCTCACCAGCAAAAGTTCTTCGGTATATTCCTGTCGCTTCATTTCGATTAAATTGAGCATCATTTAATCGAATGTACAAATTTGTTTTATCCATCTCAAAGTCTGAAATATTCACTTCTAAGGGTGTAATTTCATTAAGTATTACGTCTCTAATAACCGTTTCAGGCATTAAAGATTCGGAAATTTTGTTGATGACAGATCCAGATGCAAATGCTCCTAAAGTAAGTATCCCATCATTTGCATATCCAACAGTTAATCCATCAAGCTTTACAAATACTTTTCTTCCAAATTCAAAGCTTGTAAAAAGTGGGTTTACATCTATTAACAATCGTACCCCTCTTATAGGATTCTCTGGAAGGTCTTGTATAATTAATTCTTCAAAAAAGTTTCCTGCCTCATCATTTGATATTACAAATCCTGAAATGTATAAGTCACTTTCAGTAAAATTTAAAAACACATTTGGATCTCCATTTTGTTCTTGAAGTAATAAATTTAGTAATGAATCTATAGTAATAATTGTTCCTTCAATTTCTGGTACAACTGGATCTGTATTGGGCACATCGTAATCATCATCCTTCACACAGGAAAGCATTACTACTAAAGTGAAGAGTAAGACGATGAATCTATTTATTTTTAAATTTTTCATTTTCCTATTTTTAATTAAAATCTCAAGTATACATTTACATAATAAGTGGTCCCATTTCCATAAAAATATCGAGGGCCAAAAACAGGACCATAGGTTCTTGACTTGTCTTCTTTAAGGTCTCGATAATTTGTTTTTCTACCTTGTTCAAAACCCCCAGATTTATATTCTTGGCCTAAGACATTATTTATTGTTGCAAAAAATCCCACATAATATTTTTTAACCCTCCAAGACTTTCCTCCAACTACATTCACTAAAAAATAATCATCAAATTTTTCTTGTTTTAATAATTCACTTGCGACTTCTTCATCATAATCATTAAAGGATTGCCCATCATAATCTAAGTTAAAGTTATCTGACCTAGCTAAATTGTTCACATCTAAATATGCATTAGTATAATAGTTTGTGGTAAGACCGACCCACCAAAATTTGGGGTCCCGATAATCAAATCCCAATTGATAGGCATGTTCTGGACCTCCTGCAACATGATAGTTTTTTAGGTTTGTTGTTCCGTCTCCAAATGAAAGAGGTTCATCAAAATCATCACTAGTTATATATAAGTTTGGATTGTTATTATAAATGTATTGTCCTAAAGAAGCAACACCTTTTAACCTTAATGTTGGTGTTATTTGTGCCTCAACCCCTATTTCAACTCCAACATTTTGCTTTTCTACATGAGTTAACACTTCTTGAATAAAAGCATCTTGTTCTATTCCAATGCCTGAAATGTTTTCCGTATAATAAAAACCCAAATCGTTTCCCTCTTTAAAGTTTAGATAATACCCTGTAAGCCTTCCTTTGATAATTGGGGACCTATAAATATATCCTATATCAACATTTTGTATTTTTTCACTCTCGAGACCAATTATTACATCATTCGTTACTCTTGCATTTGAAAAGGAATTTCTTATAGTAGGTGCTTTGGTTATATAAGCAAAATTTGCATTTACTAAATGTCTGCCAGTAAATTTATAGGTCAATCCACCTTTTATTTCAAAATCAGTAAAACTAAGTTTCTCACTTTTTCCAAAAGAACGGTCTCCTGAATAATTACCATTTTCATACAATCCGTTTCTTTGATAATTTGTGTTTGAAACCGAAACACCAAAAAAGAAATCTATTTTATTATATTTAAATTGAGATTGTACAAAACCTGATATACTATTGGCAATAATCTCATAATTATATTTATAACGTTCCCCTTCTGTTACAATTCTATTACGATTTCTTAGATCACTTTGTGCAACATCCCCTAATATAGTATTATAACCCTCATCTTCAGCAAAAAAATCTACATCTAAAAACCCTGTACCACCTAATAAATCTTTCAAGTTCGCAAAATAGTCCCCTTTATTACTTCGATAGTTTAATGACCCATTTAACAATATACTTTCAGAAATTCGGGTGTCAAAAATAGTGTTGATTGTAAACTGAGTAGCATCTATTCTATCTTCTTGTATCGCGTAAATTGAATTCCCTCCTGTAGCGGTAGAAATTGAATTTCCTCGATAAAGTTTTTCCCAGTTTAGTTGCCCATCAGTTACAAATTCTTTCTGAGCTAAAAATGCCAATTGAAAATCTCCTGGAGTTGGGTTTTCATCTTGTAAAAAATAACTAGGCAATCGCTGGTAATAATTTGGTGCAGGATTTCTTGCTCCACCTATATACGTTTCTTGGCCATCAACAATTACTAAACGAGTACCTCCGTAATCAACTCTAGTGTTTCCAATACTTCCTGTTTGATAACTTATATTTGAATTTAAACTAGTTGTCTCATTTATTTTCCAATAGTGGTTTAACATAAACACGGGTTCTTTTATATTACGTATACGGCTGTTTCGTTTATCTCCATTTTGATAGCCCCAGTTAGGGTTGTAACGAATTCCTTTTAAATCCTTAACTTCCTGAGTAATAGCAGTAGAACGCCCTCTTCGGTTGGGTGTGTAAAAAGCAGTAAAATTAAGACTGTGTTTATTATTTACTATTTTCTCTATAGAAGCAAAAAAGGAATTAGCATCGTATAAGGTGCCATCTATAAATCCTTCATTTCCAAATCGTCTTGAAGCTAAAAAAGAATAAGCCCAACCTTTTTTAGAAATCCCACTATGATAAGAAGCCATTATACGTCCTTTATAACTTCTGTTTGCAACGGCAAATGAAAAACGTCCACTCTTTCTGTATTTTGAAGCTCGCATAACCATATTAGTAGTACCTGCTAAACCACCAAAAGCATAATCATTTGCTTTTATGCCCATCGTAAATTCTCGATTTCGTTGCACATCATTTAATCCACCCCAGTCTCCCCATTGTGGTCGACCATTAAATTGTTTGTTCATTTCAATACCATTGATAAGCACTTTACCGTTCGCATTATCTAAGCCTCTGGGTCTAAAAAAAGTGGCACTAAAATCGTAAGCTGCAGCATTTAAAAAAACATCCTTGGATGCATGTAATAACCCTGATACATTTGTAGCAGCTCCACCAAAATCTCCATCTAGTTCACTATCTGAAAGATTAATTACTCCAATTTGAGATTCTAATTCCGTAAAATCTATATCCAATAAAACAGGGTTCAGATTAATAGTTTTTCCGTTTTGAATGGTAATAAGAATACTTTGAGTGATGTAATTAATCTTACTTATTACCAATACTTGTTCTCCTTGAGGAAAGCTTATGCTAGAAATTTCAAACAAACCCTTATCATCCGTTTGTGTTTCAAAATCTGAAGATAAAATGTGTATTTGTACATTAGAAACAATTTCACTAGAATGAGAATCTACCACCCTTCCTTTTATTATAGCTTCTTGAGCTTGTAAAATGGTGCTACTTATAGATACAACAAATAATGTGAAAATGATTTTTCTCATTTTGTATTATAATTTTACTAAGATTTATATGTTGCTTATAAAAAGGGAAGAGTGTTAAAGTTAAACAATAAATTTGAAATAACTACTTTTGAGTTATAATATATTTAAAAATAATATTTCATACTACATACATAATGAGACAGATACGTGATTATTTATTCTTATCAATTCTAACTATAGCGGTTAGTTTTGGACAGAATAAAAAAAATTATAAAATAAATACGATTGCTTTTTATAATGTAGAAAACTTGTTCGATTTTGAAGATGACCCTTTAACTTTTGACGATGATAGGACCCCAAATGGTAAAGATCATTGGACAGAAGAAATTTATAATGCCAAGCTAAAAAATATGGCTCAAGTGATTTCTGAAATTGGTAAAGAAGTTACTGGAACAACTCCTGCAATTATTGGTCTATGTGAAATTGAAAACCGACGAGTTCTAGAAGATTTAGTTAATCAAGAACCCTTATTAAATAAAGATTATGGTATTATCCATTTCGATTCTCCAGATAGAAGGGGTATTGATGTGGCGCTATTATATAGAAAAAACCTTTTTACTCCTACCCAATATAAAGCTCACGAACTTATTATTTATGATAATGATGATTCTTCCAAAAGAGTATTTACTAGAGATCAATTAGTAGTAAGTGGAATGTTAGATGGGGAGAAAATACATTTTATAGTAAATCACTGGCCTTCAAGAAGAGGCGGTGAAGAACGAAGTCGACACAAACGAATTAATGCAGCTAAATTGAATAGACAAATTATAGATTCTTTATTTAGTGAAGATCCCTATGCTAAAATCATTACTATGGGTGATTTTAACGATGACCCTTCAAATTCAAGTATAAAAGAAAACCTTAATGCAAAAAGAAAAAAAGAAGATTTAGAATTAAAAGAACTTTATAATCCAATGGAAGAAATGTCTAGAAAAGGATTGGGGACCTTAGCTTATAGGGACCAATGGAATTTGTTTGATCAAATGATAATATCTACAGAATTAACTAAAAAAGATTATTCCAGTTATCGGTTTTATAAAGCGGAAATTTATAATAAGGAATATCTTATTAATTCCAAAGGACGTTATAAGGGTTATCCCTATAGAAGTTTTGTAGGAGAAGGATATACTGGAGGTTATAGTGACCATTTTCCTGTTTATCTTTATTTAATTAAAGAAAAAAAATAATTTTTACCTCCATAAAAAAAGCCTCAAATTAATATTAATTTGAGGCTTTTTTTAAAGTTTATATATTAGGTACAATTAAACCAGTTTCCCCAAGGAATCCTGCTTAATATCAATAGTAAGGCTAAAGTATAAAAAATAGAAAGTGTTTTAAACTTAGCCTTAGCTTCTTCTTTCTTTTTATGCTTAGAATATCCAATGGTTATTAAAACCACCGCAATAATCATGATTAAAGGATGTTCTACGGTAGAAAAACGAAGTAGTGCATTTTTCATTACTTCTCCCATCCCAACAGATTTAATTGCTCCCATAGCATTGGGAGAATAAACAAACAATAACAAGCCAATAATTATTTGAATGTGGGTTACGATTAGTGCAAAAAGAGAAATTCGAAAGTCTTTATGCTTAAAATCTGATTTAGCAAACAAGCCTCTTAAGGCGTTTAATGTTGCCAATATTATAATAAGAAGGGTAAGGTATGCCCAATAAGAATGAATAAGTTGAAGTGTACTATACATAAATTTGTTTTTAAGTGATTTTCAAAGATACTTATAAATACTAAAAAAAAAGTGCCTTGATTTCTCAAGGCACTTTAATATGATAATTAAAATATACCGATTAGAAGTTATATCTTAAACTTGCATTAAACGTTGTTCCGTTTTCAGCAAAATAACCAAAACGATCTGTATTAGAAAGTCCAATATAATCGAATACATTATAAACATTTGCTCTAAATGTTAATGGGTTAGACCCCAAGTCAAATGCATATGTTAATCCTAAATCTGTAATAGAATAAGGTTTTAATTTAGAGGACTCATATTCTCCAGCTGAAACACTTTCATCTGTAAACTCATAATGGTTTGCTCTATAGTTGATGCCTCCATCTACACTTAATCCTTTAACGATTTTAGCTCTTGCACTAAGACCTGTTGTGAATTGTGGCGCAGAAGAAACCTTTACTCCATCTCTATTTACACCAGCTTCACTAGATATTAATTCTTGAGTATCTTGATTATAAGTTTCGAAATCTGATTCTCCTTTATATACATAACTTCCTGCAGAAACATAAGCATTTATCGTTAAGAAAGTAGCAGCTCTCCAAGTTAAATCAAATTCACCACCAGTATGATATTGACGAATTCCTCTTTGAAGAATTGTAACATCAATTTCATCACCAGATTCTGGATCTATTTGAGTACCAGTGTTTGCATCTGTTCTATTTGCCCAATCCGTTACATAAGCATTAAAGTTAAGTCTAAGATCACCAGCAACTACGTGGTAACCACCTTCTACACTTCTAATAATCTCATTGTCTACTTCTGGACTAATAACTGCAATATTGTCATCTGGTCTAAAGATATTATCTAAAAATGGTTGTCTTGAATAATAACCTGCATTAATAAATATTTTATGATCACCTACTGATCCATCTCCTATAGAGTAACCTAAACCACCCTTAATATTATAACCATCTTTAGTTACTTTTTCAGAAGAAGCAGTTATTTGATTTCCATTTTCATCTTCTTGAAATCTGTCTTCTCTTTGATAATTTTGAGAAGAATAAGATCCTTGTAAGAAAGTAGAGAATTTTTCAACACTATACTCAATTTGTCCAAATCCACCTATATAATTGATGTCTTCAGAAAAATCATAGTTAATTCTATCTTCTTCACCTGCATGATCAAAAACAGAAGCCCAAGGATTTGCATCGTATGAGTTAGTTACTACAGCACCATCTGGTCTGTCGTTAGACCATCCAGTTAAGCCATAAAAATCTGCAACTTGTCTAAAGTGATCTCCTGTATACATTCTACCATCTATCCCAACATTTACAGAAAGATTCTCATTTATGTCATGGTTTAAGTTAGAAATTATTCCATACCAAGAGTGATTGTTAACAGAAGCTCTTCTAATGTAACCAGCTCCTAAATCATTACCATAGTCTCCACCAATACCAATTAAGGCATTATTAGCTTCTGTAGCAATATAATCTATTTGACCTCCTAATCCATTTTCATAATCTTCAGTTCTAATACGACCATTACCTCTTGGTCCTGTTCCACCTCCACGTCCCCAAGAAGCATATGCTACTGTAGACAATTCTGTTTTGTCTGAGATATTAAAATCCCAGTTAAGGTTCATTACCGGTTTATGGTAGTAATTTTGTCTTTCCGACTCAATATCAGAATATTCATTACCATCTACTTTAGAATACCCCCAGTGTTGGTTGTATTTAGGATCTAAAGCAATCGTTTCTTTAGATTGAGACCATTTTTGTCCGTGTAATTGAGGTGCACCAGTTAATAAGAAATTAAATGAATGCTTGTCACTTGGTTTGTAACCTACAGCAAAGAAATAGTTTGATCCTTGACCATAAGTACCTTTAGACCATTTTCTATGAGCTGACCAGTAATCTAATAATACAGAAAAAGCCCATCCTTTTTCGCTTAAACCTGTGTTATAAGCAACGGTACCTTTAATATAATCATCATTACCTCCTAAAACACGTGCATAACCACCTTCTTTTTTATCGGCAGCTTTCATTATAATATTGGTAGTACCTCCAACAGAAGATATTGCCAATTTAGAAGCCCCAAGACCCCTTTGTACTTCAATACCATTTGCGATATCTGCAATACCAGCCCAGTTAGACCAATATACACGTCCATCTTCCATACCATTTACAGGTTGTCCATTTAATAATACTCCAATATTTCTTTGGTCGAAACCTCTTAAGAATAATTGAGAATCACCAAATCCAGATTGTCCTGAAACATATGCAGATGGAGTACCTTTTAACGCCTCCGTAATCTCTACATTTCCAACAACTTTTTCTTGAATGTCACGAGCTGAAATTGTAGATACAGCAACTGGGGTATTTCTACCTGATGCAAGATCAATAACTCCAGTTCCAATTACAACAACTTCTGCCAATGCGTTAGCATCTTCATTTAATGCAATAGCACCTAAATCTGCAGTTCCGTTAGTAAGAGTGTAAGAAACACTTTTAGTTAAATATCCTAAATAAGATATTGAAACTGTTCCACTAGCTCCTTCAACTGTAAGTGAAAAGTTTCCGTCAAAATCTGATATAGCACCATTATTTGTGCCGTCTTCGATAACATTTGCTCCATTAAGAGCACCACCTAGGTCGCTATCGGTAATAGTTCCAGTAATAGTTCCTTGTGCAAAAGAAAGTGCACTCACAAACAAAAAGGAAACTACTAAATAAAAAGTAATTTTTTTCATCATAAATAATTGTTTTTAAGGTTGGAGCAAATTTACATATTCAATTTGTTTTTTAACATTAAATTAATATTAAATAACCCTCTATTAAATCTTGCAAAAATGCGTGTCTACAAGTATCGTAAAAATCTGACAATAAGACTATTGATGTCTTAACTTTTTATTAACAGACTTATAAACTAAAAAAAA
>JQIA01001249.1_pt1 | contig 13675 bp, 10 predicted proteins | sample 811431 | NCBI WGS metagenome assembly JQIA01 (sample SAMN02998118, study PRJNA258478) | marine sediment metagenome | biome: marine; feature: seafloor; material: sediment; isolation source: oil-polluted sediment collected from 3 locations (0.5 km, 0.7 km and 0.9 km)... | place: USA: Gulf of Mexico ... | reverse complement strand
TCCTCAAAACAATTAATTAATAAAAAATAATTTTTTATGCAACACTTTTGAGTTTAGTAAAAATCGGTAATTTTGCAAATAGCATTCCTTCAAGCACTTTAGTTTGCTAAACTTGCGTTGTTTTTAGCAAAAAGAGATCATCAATAAATGAGTGGCGACAAACCTCCCTCGACAAACTCAACATCTGATTCTGTCCAATCTAAGTCAATTAAATCTGGGTTAACTCAATCAGGCTCAGTCAAATCCAATTCTTCTAAAGACTCATTCCTTGCAACTTTGCTGAGTCGTTTCACACAACTCTTTAGGGAAACACCACAAGACCGTCAAGATTTAATTTCTGTACTAAAGTCTGCGGAAGAAAGTGGTTTGCTCAATCCTGAGCTACTTTCAATGATGGAAGGGGTGATTCATATCTCAGAGCTTCAAGCGCGAGATATTATGGTAGCTAGACCTCAAATGGTCGTGGTAAATGATGAAATGAATTTTGACGAAATGATTAATAATATTGTCGAGTCTGGACATTCTCGATTCCCTGTTATTGGCGATAATCGTGACGATATTGAAGGAATCATTTTGGCAAAAGATTTATTGCAGTTTAGTGCTGAAATATCTAGTGCTCAAAAAGGGAAAAGTAAACCTGCCAAATTTGCAATTAAGGATTTTCTCCGTCCTGCTGCAATTATTCCGGAAAGTAAACGATTAGATACTTTACTAAAAGAATTCAGAACGAACCATAGCCATATGGCGATTGTAGTCGATGAATACGGTTGCGTAGGTGGTTTAGTAACCATTGAAGATGTATTAGAGCAAATTGTTGGTGAAATTGAAGATGAATACGACATTGAAGGAGACGAGGACGGTATTCAAAAAGTGGCTGAGAATGAATATATTTTAAAAGGCATTACAGATATAGAAGAGTTTAATGATTATTTTTCTAGCCAATTAGATGATGATGAATACGAAACGATTGGTGGGATATTATTGCAAGCGTTTGGTCATGTGCCGGTTAAAGATGAAGGAATAGAAATCGATGGTTTTAAATTTGAAATTGTCGCAGCTGATACTCGAAAAATAAAAATAGTGCGAATTGCTAGAATCAACATCGCAAAACAAGCAAACAGAAAGACAAAGTGAACTCAATCAATAAGCTAAAACCTATTCTTAATCATTCGCTGGTTAAAGTTTTAATTGGCGCTTTTTACCCGTTAGGGTTTTCGCCAATTGATCTTTGGCCAGCTACTGTATTATCTTTAGCTCTTTTAGTTTATTTAATTATTGATGCTCATCAGTTAAATTATCACTCACAAAAGCATGAAGAAAGAACTGCGGTAAGGAAGTCAATTATCTCTACGTGTTTTTATTGGGCAATTGGTGCGTATGGCGTTGGAACAAGTTGGGTATATGTAAGTATCCATGAGTTTGGGAATGCTATTTTACCGCTAGCGGTAATAATTACAGCGCTATTTATTCTAGTATTGACTATGGTAAAAGTCGGTTTCGCCTATTTAATACATCAATTAGTTTCATTGTGCGGAAAATCATTTTTGATATTGATTATACCTTTCGCTTGGGTTGTATCAGAGTTTGTTCTTTCAACATTATTTAATGGTTTTCCATGGCTTTTAGCTGGATACAGTCAATTGGATGGTCCACTTGCATCGCTATCTACTTGGTTCGGTGTCTATGGTGTTGGTTGGTTTTTGCTTGCTATCATTAGCGTTTCTATCGTGTTAATAGATTGTTTATTAACGTTATATAAAATTAACCAATCAGTCGATCCATCACATCAGTCAGCTTTAAAGTCTGTACGAAGTAAATCAGTAATAATTTTATTAATAACCATAAGTTTTCCTCTATCAAGTTATTTGATGCAACCTGAGCATATCATCCCTAACGAAAAAAAGAGTTTAGATGTCGTTTTAGTTCAACCAAAGATTAGCCAAGAAAAAAAATGGAAAAGAGAATATTTTTCTGAAATTATTGATACGCTGTATACGCAGACCAATAAACATTGGAATGCAGACTTAATCGTTTGGCCTGAAGGAGCTATTCCAGCTTATAAGCATCAAGTTAATGATATTTTTACAGATATCGAACGAAAATTAAAACCTTCACAATCAAACTTGTTGGCCGGTGTCCCTATTTATGACAGAGACAAAAAAGTAAGTTATGTTGGGTTTAGTGCAATTGGTAATTCACCTCAAACTTACCATAAACAAGCTTTAGTTCCTTTTGGCGAATATGTTCCATTTGCTCAAATGTTAAGAGGACTTATTGATTTTTTTGATTTACCCATGTCAAATTTTATCCCAGGAAATTCTGAGCAACCTGCGATGTCATTCAAGCAGTATGATGTGATCCCTGCAATTTGTTATGAGATTGCGTATCCAAATATTCTGCAAACAATGCTGAAACAAGCAGATGAAAAATCAAACAAACCTAAATTGATTGTTACTGTTAGCAATGATGCTTGGTTTGGTGATTCGTTAGGACCATTTCAACATATGCAAATGGCACGAATGAGGGCTTTAGAATTGGGTATTCCTCTGATTCGTTCAACTAATGATGGAATAACTGCAGTTGTCGATGCAAAGGGTAAACAGTTAGCTCAGCTCGAACGACATACCCAAGATACTTTGAGATATAGAGTATCGCTAAGTGGCTATAATACCTTTTACAGACGTTATGGCTATTTAGGCATGTATTTAATTTTAGGTTTGAGTTGCTTCTTCTTTGTTATGGGCAGCGTATTTCGTTCTTTCTCTAAAAAATTGAAATAACTCGATAATATTCGTTTTTAATAACCAATCAAAATGGCCACTGCTATTATTTAACTTAGTAGATTGTTTAAATTCAAGTGCTTGTTTAGAGGAGTTTTTAGCTCTATGTTTTGATAAAATGCTCTTTAGCTCACGCCTGCTATCAGCAGCGTTTGCGATTGCAGTAAAGCTATTTTGTTCTTTAACCGATAACCCTGCTAAAAAACCATGTTTTGGAGGAGGCGTGAATCGTTTTCTGCCACTTGATTTTGGACTGCTACACATAAGACAACTCCTTCAATATAGAGCAAGTTTTTGCTCGAAAATACTCTTTCTTACCGCTCTTTCTTATAGTATGGAGATTTAAGATCAGCATTTGTTACTATTAATAAGTGTCGTATGGGTTTTATGCTCTATACTTTGGAATAAGCTATAATTGATGACTTTATGGATAGATAAATTCGGTATGCTATTGAGATTTCACAATATTTCACCAAAAATATTTAAAGGGATGCTTAAAATATTTGTTACATTATTGTGTTTATGGGTTACATCTAACCAAGCGAGTAATGATAGAAGTCTTCATATTCAACAGACAAAGATTCAAACAAATAAATCGAGGCTACTAAACTTAAGTGAACTTGATACTAGTATTGCTGTAGGAAAATATCTGTCAATTTATAAAGACTTTGAGAATAATAAAACTATATCAGAGATTGTCAATCTGAAAGAAAATAATTGGCAGCCATCACTTAAAAGTATACCTTCATTTGGATACCAAAACAGCACTGTTTGGTTTCGATTAAGAGTTTTAAGTGATTTGAATCGTAATTTAAATTATCTTATTAATATAGCTAACTCTAATTTAGACGAAGTTAATATACATATTTTTAAAAATGACAGTTTGTTGGATAGCTTTCAGTTTGGAGATCATTTTCCCTTTAGTCAAAGAGAGATCAATGATCGCTATTTTTTAACACCGATTGAATTAAATTCTAATAGTCAATATGATATTTATATCAGTGTTTTTAATTTAGGGACATTACAAGTTCCGCTCTATTTACAAAGTCATGAAACAGTTGCAAGTGAAAATCAGTCTTCGCTATTACTCTGGGGGATTTATTTTGGGTTGACTATGATTATGACTCTTTACAATTTTATATTGTATTTGTCTGTTCGTGACCGTTCCTATCTACTTTTTTCATTATTCATTCTAGCCAATGTTTTACTTCATGCTTGTTTACAAGGGTTTGGTTTTCAGTATGTTTGGCCAAAAAATGAAAGCGTAAATGAATGGCTGTTGCCTACTTCAAATGCTAGTGTGTATGTTTTTGGCGGATTGTTTATCAGTCAATTTGTAAAACTAAAAAGTATCAGTAGCTGGCAATATATTGCAATGATGTTTGTTGTTTTCACTTCTACTTTTATGTTGTTCGCCTCTCCTTGGCTACCCTATCAAATATCAGTTTATATAAATACTACAATGGGTTTTCCTTTTGCTCTAGTAGGCATCCTAGCAAGCGTCACTGCGTTGAGGAAAGGAAATCAAGAAGTGCGGTTTTTCTTGGTGTCATGGGTGATTTTTGCAGTGGCCGCATTTATTTTAACGGCAAATAAGTTGGGATTTATTCCTAGAAATGTTTTTACTGAAAATGGCATCCAAATAGGAAATGCGCTATCCATCTTGTTTATTTCCCTCGCGTTGGCGGATAGAATAAATATTGAGAAAAAACAAAGAATTTCCTCGGGTGAGGAAACATTAAGGTTAGAGAAAGAAGCAAGAGCTAATAAAGAAAAACAATTTGAATTAGAACTTCAAGCTAAAGAAGCTGAATTAAAAGCTCAAAGTGAAATAATAACAGCAAGAGAAGAGGTCTTATTAGCGAAAGCAAAAAGCAAAACTAAAAGTAATTTTTTGGCAACGATGAGTCATGAAATTCGCACGCCATTAAATGGGATTTTAGGAATGTCCGGAATGCTGAGTGAAACGATTTTGACATCTAAGCAACAAGATATTCTAGATGTTATTACAAGTTCAGGTCGCTCACTTTTAAACCTTATTAATGATATTTTAGATCTTTCAAAAATAGAATCTGGTAAAATGGAAATGGAGTGTCGAGTATTTGATGTTCATCAGTTACATCGAGAAACCATTAGAAATTTTGAACTATTAGCAAAAGATAAATCTATTCAATTAGTTTGTGAGATTGCTCAAAACGTACCTCAATATATAAAAAGTGATTCAAACCGATTTCAACAAATTTTATTAAATTTGTTAGGTAATGCATTAAAGTTCACTGAAAAAGGCAGTGTCCGATTAAAAGTTTCTTGTATAGAAAATACAAATTCCGAGAACCAAAAGGTTTCAAGTATTATAAAAACTGAAGTGATTGATAGTGGCATAGGTATGACTGAAAAACAACAAAGTAAATTATTTCAGTCTTTTTCTCAAGCGGACAGTTCTACCACTAGGAAATACGGTGGTACTGGGTTGGGCTTGAGTATTAGCAAAAAAATAACTGAATTACTCGGGGGCAATATAGGTGTTATAAGCAAAAGAAATGAAGGTTCAAATTTTTGGTTTGATACTCCCAACTTGAGAATGAATGATGAAGAAGTGGCAGAATTCAAAAGGGAACAGTGCAGTGAGATAAAAGATGAAAAACAGCAAGAAATAAAGGATAAACTTGAAGGTTTGACGGTGCTAGTGGCTGAAGATAATAAAGTCAATCAGATGGTAATAAAGGGGATGTTAAGTAAACTCGGTTTAAAGTGTTACATAGCCGAAAATGGCAAAGAAGCTTTGGAATACGTAAAAAATTACTATGACGAAATTAACGCTGTGCTAATGGATTGTGAAATGCCCGTTATGGATGGTTATCAAGCAACGCGTGAGATCCGAGCATGGGAAAAAGCCCAACGTAAACAATCGCTTCCCATTTTGGCAGTAACAGCACATGCATTAAAAGAAATGGTTCAAGATTCTTTGGATGCTGGTATGGATGGGCATATTTCTAAACCCATTGATAAACAAATATTACATGATGCTTTATTAAAACACTTGCTCACTCAATAAAAGTACTTATTTATAAATAAAACACCATCATCTTTGCTAGAACAATTGATTATGTTGCGGTGCACGGTTTTTGAATTTTTTTGCTGTTTGAATTGATTAAAACTAGCTAATTAAACGGGTCTTTTTTATCCTGTTCTTTATCCTTTCAAATGACTAAGACTGCTTAAATTGTGGTGTTTTAGTCAATAATTAAAATTCTACTCACGTTATAAACAAACATACGTTTGCTCAGTTTTTAATCAATAACGGTGCTTAGATCAATATTTTTTCTTTTTATGAGTGACAAGGATAGCTTTTAGCTATTAGTATTAGGCTATTGTCTTTAAATACATTCTAATAAACTGACAATACAACCCACAGATTCAACCAACAAAAAGGCTTTTGTAGGATAAATCATGTTAGAAAACTATTTACCGATACTCGTTTTCATCGCCATAGGCCTCGGCTTTGGCGCATTTCTAGAAATTGTAGGATTTCTAGCGTCTCCTAATAAAAAAAACCATGATAAAGAACTTCCGTTTGAATGTGGTTTTGATGCCTTTGATGATGCTCGTCAAAAATTTGATATTCGTTTTTATCTTGTGGCCATTCTATTTATTATATTTGATTTGGAAGTCGCGTTCCTGTTTCCATGGGCGGTTGTATTTCAAGAATTACCTTGGTTTGCTATAGGCGCTATGGGCGTCTTTTTAGGACTTCTAGTAGTTGGGTTTATTTATGAGTGGAAAAAAGGAGCGTTAGAATGGGAGTAGATGCAGGGTTTAACGCTAGTATAGACACGACTAAGCTGATCCCACCAACGCTTCCCGAGTTAGAAAGCGCACTTAATGAAGAAGCGGGTGGCGTCAAGCAATCAGGTAAAGGTTATTTAGTCACTGGAGTCGATACGCTGGTCAATTGGGCAAGAACTGGTTCAATGTGGCCTATGACCTTTGGTTTGGCTTGCTGTGCAGTAGAAATGATGCAAGCTGGCGCTTCACGTTATGATTTTGACCGCTTTGGTGTGGTCTTTAGACCGAGCCCTCGTCAGTCCGATGTGATGATTGTCGCCGGTACGCTAACCAACAAAATGGCACCGGCGCTTCGTCGAGTTTATGACCAAATGCCAGAGCCCAAATGGGTTATTTCAATGGGTTCTTGCGCTAATGGTGGTGGTTATTATCATTATTCTTATGCGGTGGTAAGAGGTTGCGATCGAATTGTTCCCGTTGATATTTATGTTCCTGGATGCCCACCCACTGCAGAAGCTTTAATGTATGGCGTGATACAACTGCAAAACAAAATTAAAAGAACGAATACCATTATGAGAAAGGTTTAATTAAATGGCCAACGGTATTGATTCAAATCTTGCTATAGATTCTAAAATAGCCAATCTTAAAAAAGTGGTTGATGAGCATTTAGGTGGTCAAGTTGAGCAAAGTAAAGTATTTCAATCAACTTTTTCTTATGACGAGTTAACTTTAGACATTTCCATCGAAAACCTAATCAATGTACTTAAAATACTGAGAGATCATGATGATTTCCAATTTGAGCAATTGATCGATGTGGCAGGAGTTGATTATTTAACCTATGGACAAGATGAGTGGTCTACTGAAGGCGCTACCTCCTCTGGTTTTGAAAGAGGACGCAATACTCAAAATAGAGATTCAAAAGCTTGGACTAAACCAAGATTTGCAGTCGTATATCATTTGTTATCGGTCACTTTAAATCACAGAATTAGAATCAAAGTTTTTGTCGAAGAAGAAAGTATGCGTATTCCAACTGTAGTAGGACTTTGGAGTACAGCTAACTGGTTTGAGCGTGAAGCCTTTGATTTATTTGGTTTATTATTTGAAGGGCATCCCGATTTAAGGCGGATTTTGACGGATTATGGTTTTATTGGTCATCCATTCCGTAAGGACTTTCCTGTTATTGGTGAATTGGAAATGCGGTTTGATGAAGAATCTGGCCAATGTATTTATGAACCAGTAACAATAGAAGAACGAATATTAGTACCAAGAGTCATTCGATAGCGAGTGATTTAAAAAAACGATTAATACTGTAGATTATTTATACAAGGATCGTTAGTCAATTTAAAATAAGTAAAACAAAAGAAAATTTTATGGCTGAAATAGAACATTACACCTTAAATTTTGGACCTCAACATCCTGCGGCGCATGGTGTGCTTCGTATGATTCTTGAATTAGATGGCGAAGTCATTGAAAGAGCCGATCCGCATATAGGATTACTTCACCGAGGAACCGAAAAGCTTGCGGAAATCAAACCCTATAATCAAAGTATTGGTTATATGGATCGTTTGGATTACGTATCGATGATGTGTAACGAGCATGCTTATGTTCTAGCGATCGAAAAACTTCTAGGGATTGAAGCGCCTATTCGAGCTCAATATATCCGCGTGATGTTCTCCGAAGTCACTAGAATATTAAATCACTTGATGTGGCTTGGCGCGCATGGTTTAGATGTGGGCGCGATGACGATGTTTCTTTACTGCTTTAGAGATCGCGAACCTCTAATGGATGCGTATGAAGCAGTGTCTGGTACGCGAATGCATGCTACTTACTTTAGACCCGGTGGCGTATATCGCGACTTACCAGATACCATGCCTCAATATGACAAATCTCCATGGCGCAATGATAAAAAATTAGAAGAATTAAACGAAAATAGACAAGGCTCGTTACTGGATTTTTTAGAAGACTACACAAAGACTTTTGTTCACGCAGTGGATGAATATGAATCTCTTTTAACTGAAAATAGAATTTGGAAACAACGGTTAGTTGGTATTGGCGTTGTCTCACCCGAAAGAGCTTTTCAAATGGGATTAACCGGGCCAATGCTGAGAGGCTCTGGAATCGCATGGGATCTGCGTAAAAAACAACCGTATGATGTTTACGACAAGATGGATTTTGATATCCCTGTTGGTAGAAATGGCGACAGTTATGACCGATATTTAGTTCGAGTAGAAGAAATGCGTCAATCGAATCGAATTATTCAGCAATGTATTAAGTGGTTAAGAGAAAATGATGGTCCCGTTATTCATCGCGATCATAAAATCACCCCCCCAAGCCGTGCTGATGTAAAAGAAAATATGGAGTCACTCATTCACCATTTCAAACACTTTACAGAAGGATATTGTGTTCCAGAAGGTGAAGCTTATGCTGCTATTGAACATCCAAAAGGCGAGTTTGGTATTTATATGGTTTCCGATGGTGCTAATAAGCCTTATCGTGTGAAAATTAGAGCGCCGGGATTTCCTCATATGGCAGCCATGAATGAAATGGCAAAAGGGCACATGCTAGCTGATGTAGTAACGATTATCGGAACTATGGATGTTGTATTTGGGGAGATTGATCGCTAATGACTGATTTTAATTACGATAAATCACTGCATTTAAAAGATCTGATTCCAGATTCAGAAATTAAAGACATTGAGATTTGGATTAAAAAGTATCCGGGCAATCGAAAACGTCCACCGATAATGCCCACTTTAAAAATTGTACAAGAATACAATGGTAATTATTTAACGACGGATATGATGCAAGCTGTTGCAGAGTATTTAGATGTGCCTCATGTTGCAGTTTATGAAGTAGCTACCTTTTATTCGATGTTTAATCTCAATAAAATGGGTAAACATGTTTTATCTGTTTGCACTAATATTTCTTGTTCGCTACGCGGTTCAGAAAAAATTGTTAAGCATTTAGAGGATAGACTAAATATCAAATTAGGTGAAACCACTGAAGATGGATTGTTTTCGATCAAAGAAGTGGAATGTATGGCGGCTTGCGGTGGTGCGCCGATGTTAGAAGTGGATAAAATTTACCATGAAAACTTAACACCTGAAAAAATTGACAAGATTCTTTCCGGTATAGCATCAACCAATTTGGCTTCTACCAACCTATCGGAACCCAAAACAACTAAAAATGCAGAGCCCCAAGTAGCGGGCGAATCTTCTAAAGAAAAAGAAGATATTGGGAACAAAAACGAGAGCAAAACAAAAGCAAAGAAAAAAACTCAAAGAAAAAAGAAAAAAGAAATTAAACCTGAACCTATCCTTCATTTAACACCAGCAAATTCTCCCGTAAAAAAAACGGAAGTCAATATTGAAGAAGAACTTGAAAGTATTGAAAAAGAAATCGAAAAAGAGATGCAACCAAGCCTAAAAAAAGCAAGGGTTAATAAAAACGCGGAAAAGAAAAAGAATCAAAAAGAGAAAAAAGATAACCACGTCGAAAAACAAGTAGATAAACCAGCAGAAAAAGATGAAAATAAAATGTCTAGTCTGGAACGAGCAATGCTAAGGAGTTCCGATAATGGCGAATGAAGTGTGCTTTAGAACGCTCGATCAAGATACGCCATGGTCATTAGATGCTTATGAAAAAGTAGGTGGTTATTCTAGTTTAAAAAAAATTGCAAGTGGCGAATTAGATTACGAAAAAATTATTGATGAGCTTAAATTATCTGCATTGAGAGGTCGAGGTGGTGCGGGATTTCCAACAGGTTTAAAGTGGAGCTTTATGCCACGAAATATGCCAGGACAAAAATACGTTGTTTGTAATTCGGATGAAGGTGAACCTGGAACGTTTAAAGATCGCGATATTCTTAGATATAACCCACACCAATTGATAGAAGGTATGGCAATCGCTGGTTATGTAATGAACGCAACGGTTGGTTATAATTATATGCGCGGTGAATTTTATGAACCATTTGACCGTATGGAGCAAGCGTTAAAAGAAGCTAGAGAGAAAGGCTATATTGGAGAAAATATTTTAGGTGCTGGTTTTGACTTTGAACTCCACAATCATTTAGGTGGTGGAGCCTATATTTGTGGTGAAGAAACTGCATTAATTGAATCACTAGAAGGTAAAAAAGGACAGCCTCGATTTAAGCCACCATTTCCCGCTAACTATGGTGTGTTTGGTCGTCCAACTAATGTGAACAATACAGAAAGTTATGCATCTGTTCCTGCTATTTTAGAAAATGGTGGTCAATGGTTTTTAGATTTAGGCAAACCCAATAATGGTGGCACTAAGATATTTTCTGTTTCTGGGCATGTTAATAACCCCGGTAATTTCGAGGTTAATTTAGGTACGCCTTTTTCAGAGTTATTAGAAACTGCCGGTGGTGTTTTAGGGGGTAATAAATTAAAAGCGGTTATTCCTGGAGGATCGTCATCACCGATATTAACCGCTGAAGAAATGATGGCTATTACCATGGATTATGATGCGATTGGGAAAGCTGGTTCAATGTTAGGTTCTGGCGCGGTAATGGTGATGGATGAATCAACTTGTATTGTTGAACTTGCAGTACGAGTATCACATTTTTATTATGAAGAATCTTGCGGACAATGTTCACCTTGTAGAGAAGGAACCGGCTGGATGTATCGAGTTATAAAACGTATACATTCAGGTGAGGGAAAGCCTGAAGATCTAGAAAATCTTGATCGTGTTGCGGGCAATATTATGGGCAGAACTATTTGTGCCTTAGGTGATGCTGCAGCAATGCCAGTTAAAGGATTCTTACGCGCATTTAGACATGAATTTGAATATATGATTGAGCATAAAAGAAGTTCTGTTAAATCGTCTTAGATTAAACACAAAATAAAAAGTAAAGAGTTAGAAAGTTAAATACGTAATTATTAAAGTCGTTCGTCAAAGGGTAAATAGAAGATAGAATGGACAAAGTAAATATAGAAATAGATGGCAAGAAAATCGAAGCTGACGTTGGTGCAATGATTATTGAAGTTGCCGATCAAGCGGATATTACTATTCCAAGATTTTGTTACCACAAAAAATTATCTGTCGCAGCTAATTGCAGAATGTGCATGGTTGACGTGGCTAGTTTACCTAAAGCGGTGCCCGCATGCGCGACACCGGTTGCTGATGGCATGGTTGTGAATACTCAATCGGCTAGAGCGTTAGATGCACAAAAATCAGTAATGGAATTTTTATTAATTAATCATCCTCTTGATTGTCCTGTATGTGATCAAGGTGGCGAGTGTGAGTTGCAAGATTTGTCGGTTGGATATGGTGAAGATATTAGTCGTTATTCCGAAGGTAAACGAGTTGTAATCGATAAAGATTTAGGGCCTTTAATTGCTACAGATATGACTCGTTGTATTCACTGTACACGGTGCGTGAGGTTCGGCCAAGAAGTTGTTGGTTTAAGAGAATTGGGAGCTACTGGTCGAGGTGAGCATGTAGAGATTGGCACTTATATTGAAGCTTCAATGGATTCCGAAGTTTCAGCTAACATTATTGACTTATGCCCCGTTGGCGCTTTAACCGCGAAACCTTCTCGTTATAAAGCGAGAGCTTGGGAGTTAAGAGAATCTTCATCTATAGCTGCTCATGATTGTTTAGGATCAAATGTTTTTATTCATCAACGACGAAATGAAATTATCCGGGTTGTTCCAAAAGAAAATGAATCAATCAATGAAGTCTGGCTTTCAGATAGAGATCGTTTTTCTTATCAAGCTTTGACAGAAGGTGAGCGATTGCTTAAACCTAGAATAAAGAAAGACGGTGAATGGCAAGAAGTAGATTGGCAAAGCGCATTAAATTTTGCGGCTAATGAAATGAAACGAATTATAGGCGCTTCAAAAGGGGATGCCTTTGGTGCGCTAATTGGAAACAACTCAACTTTAGAAGAAAGTTTTTTAGCTCAAAAAGTATTACGTGGTTTAGGTTGTGACAACATTGATTTTAGAACTCGTCGACGAGATTTTTCGGGCGATGCGATGGGCAATATTCGTTCAGGTTTAAATTTCCCTATGCAAGAGCTTGATGATATGGGAGCAACGTTGTTGATTGCAGGTGATTTAAGACAAGAACAACCTTTAACTGCTTTAAGGATTAGAAAATCGACTGGTTTTGGTGTCGCAATGGCAATTAACCCTTTTGACGGTGAGTATAACTTTAGACTAGAAATTGAATTACAACCAGAGCCTCATTTATTTGCACAAGAGTTTGCCTGTGTACTAAAAGCTGCAATCGATATAAAAGGCGACTCTTTTTCTGTTTCCCCGGATCTAAAAGAATGGTTAATTAAAACTAGTTTTGATAAACAACATACACAAATTGCAGAAACTTTAATCAATAATGAGAAATCTTGTATTTTAGTAGGCGTTTACGCGCAAGAACATCCTCAAGCTGAAATAATCAACTGGTTGGCCGAGCAGGTTGCAGAATTAACCGATTCGAAATGGGGTTATATGACTCAAGGGTGTAATGCTGCAGGTAACAAATTGGCCGGAGCTATACCTAATCACGTTGAAGTTAGTGGTCGCGCAACAGATGGGAAAAATGCAAAACAAATGATTCATGAAGGCTTAAAAGGTTATCTGATTCATAATTGTGAACCCGATGTTGAAAGTATTTGGGCTGATAAAGCTCTGCAAAGTTTTAAAAATGCGGAATGTGTGATTGCGTTAACGTCTTATGCCGATGGCAGAATTTCCGAATATGCAAACGTCATGTTACCTATTGCGGGATGTTATGAGACACCAGGCACTTATATTAATATTGAAGGGCGTTGGCAGTCTTTTTCACCTGCGGTGTCGGCTCCTGGTGAAACTCGCCCGGCGTGGAAAGTTTTACGAGTGCTCGGTAATATTTTGGAGTTAAAAGATTTTGAATATGAATCTTCTAGCCAAATATGTGATGAATTAAAAGAAAAGTTTGAGCAAGTCGGCGAAAAGAAAGTTGCAAGGAAAACCCCCGCTCCAATCAGCGTCGCAAATGAGTTAGAAACAAAACGAGATTCACTCGGTTTATATCGAGTCGACCCCATGGTAAGACGAGCGAGCGCATTGCAAAAAACACCAAAAGCATCCACTCATCACATTA
>JQIA01001248.1_pt1 | contig 13694 bp, 12 predicted proteins | sample 811431 | NCBI WGS metagenome assembly JQIA01 (sample SAMN02998118, study PRJNA258478) | marine sediment metagenome | biome: marine; feature: seafloor; material: sediment; isolation source: oil-polluted sediment collected from 3 locations (0.5 km, 0.7 km and 0.9 km)... | place: USA: Gulf of Mexico ... | reverse complement strand
GACTACCTTTTATATCAGCGTTGGAACTATTCCAAAAATCGTTGAGTTCATTTCCGGGGGCGAGGGAAGCAGGAAATACATATACCAGCATATCAAAGTCAAATTTCTTAATTCGTTCTATGTATTGCGAGTCGTCCACGAGACGGATTTTACTCTCTATTCCTAGTTTTTTTAAATTGCGAATCATGGGGGCAACTACTCTATTAAAAGATGGCGAATGGAGTAAAAATTCTATGGTAAATGGTTCGCCGTTTTTATCTAATAATTGATTATCCACGACTTTATATCCCGCCTCTTTAAACAACTTATTTGCCTTTATAAGATTGTTTCTCGCCCATCCCGATCCATCCGTCGCAGGCACTTCATATTTTGTGGTGAATATCTCATTCGGTAACTGGTTTTTATACTGTTTTAAAATCGCCAATTCCGCACCCTCAGGCACGCCACTACTTTCATATATAGAATTCGCAAAATAACTCTTGGTGCGTTGATATGCACTATAAAACAATGTTTTATTTGCCCACTCAAAATCAAATGTATAATTCAGGGCTTTCCGAACGCGTATATCCGCAAATTTTTCCTTCCGTGTATTGATAACAAAACCCTGCATTCCACTCGGAACTTGATGCATGATTTCGTTCTTGATAAATACGCCATCCTCACGTGCTTTAAAGTCATACGCCGTTGCCCAAATACGGGAAATATTCTCCTGCCGAATATCATATTCACCCGCCTTTAATGCCTCTACAGCAACGGTTGAATCTCGGTAATAATCGTATCGGATTGTATCAAAATTATACCGTCCTTTATTGACCGCTAAATCCTTTCCCCAGTAATTTTCCTTGCGTTTATATGTGATGGATTTTCCAGCATCTACCTTCGCGATTTCATACGCACCGCTACCCAACGGAGCCTCCAGCGTGGTTTTATTAAATTCGTGAGTGTCGTAATAATGCTTTGGGAGGATTTGCATTTCTCCAATAATAATCGGTAATTCTCTATTGTTTTTTACCTTAAATACGAACTTAACTTTATGCGGATTTATCTTCTCCGCCTTGTCAATATCGGCGTAATATGTGCGGTAAAACGGATGTCCTTTTTTCTTCAGAATATTAAATGAAAATACGACATCATCTGCGGTGATAGGGGTGTCGTCGTGCCAGCGGGCTTCCTTTCGGAGCGTAAAAATCACCCAGCTTTTATCGTCAGCAACTTCTACTTTTTCGGCGATAAGTCCATATGCGGAAAATGGTTCGTCGTAGGATTTCACCAGTAAACTTTCGTGGAGAAATTTTAACCCGCTTGCCGATACTCCTTTTAATATATATGGATTTAGACTGTCAAAAGTTCCTACTTTCGCGAGGATAATTTCACCACCTTTGGGAGCGTCTGGATTGACATATTCAAAATGGATAAAATCTGCTGGATATTTTAAATCCCCAAATATGGCGAGTCCGTGTTTTTCCTCTGCATGAATAGTGCATGGTAACAAAAATAGAATAAGGGCGATATATTTTAGCATACCGCCTTCATACTACATGGATGTTATTATATCAATTGCTCTGTTAATTGAATGATTGAAAACATCCAAATTCGGGGCAATATGGTCGGCTTTTATCTGCGTGATTTTCGCATCGGAATTAGCAGGAAATGTCACTAAACTTATTTCAAATAAATCTAGTTCTTTGATGGCACGAGTTCCAGTATGCGTATCAATATCACTATCTAATACTTTATATCCAATACTTAACCCATCAACAGCACCTTCCTTAAGAAGTGCGTATGCTTCCTTGGCTCGTTGAATATCCAGTAATAATTTACCCTCAACATATAAACCTTTGGCATCTTCCCGCATATATGTAAATACGCCGATGGGTTCGTTGGTTTTATGCTGCCATAGTAATTTGATATTTTTATTCTTCTTGATGGTGTTGGAGAATGCACCTTGGAAGATAATATCGTTTTGATTATCGATGGTGTTGAATACGCTGGCATAGCCCGCAAATACGCCGTTTTCACTTATAGACTTTAATTCCCAGTTATAAGTTAATTTGTTTTTTGAGCGGATGGATTTTGTTTCTTTTGTCATGTGAGTATGATTGCATGGGGTGATGAAGTGCGGAAGGGTGGGGATTCCTTTGGTTGGCTGTCATCCCGCAAGCCGATTTTCTCCAAATTTATTTGGAAAGAAAAACGAGATATGCGGGATCTTTTCATATAAACTTCCTGAGATCCCGTATAAATCAACATACTTTTCCAACGATTCATTATCGTAATATTTTTCGTTTTGCAGGTTGCAGTTTGTGCAGATAGTGCAGTTAGGTTTTCTATCTGCACTAACTGCACTATCTGCACTATCTGCAATGGGATAATGGATATCGGATACCTTGCTCCTGCTGAGTTCGAGGAGGGTGAAAGGATTATGAAAAAAATTGTCCTCTAAAAGGTTGACAGACCAGAATAAGAATTTTGTATAAATACGCTTTTCTCTTGCATTTTTAATCTATATTGGGTTTAATTCTCCGTAGCTTGAAGAGTCTGTTTTATGATCACAATTTCTAATAAATATTTAACCTTACAAAGTGTTACAGAAGAGGATGCCGAATTTATTCTTGAACTTAGAACTGGTCAAAAAGGTGCATTTTTAAACCCAACAGAAAATAATATTCAAAAACAAATTGATTATATAAAAAAATATAAACAAAAAGAGGCAAACAAGGAGGAATATTATTTTATTATAAAACTTCTTGATGGAGAAAAAATCGGCACAATAAGAATATATGATATTCGTGGAAATTCATTTTGCTGGGGAAGTTGGATTATAAAAGAAGGCACGCCATCTGGATACGGTGGAAAATCCGCATTCGCATTATATGAATTTGCATTTGATTATTTAGGATTTGAGCAATCGCATTTTGATGTTCGTAAGGAAAACAAAATAGTTATAAATTTTCATAAAAAATGCGGTGCAGAAATTGTTGATGAAAATAATTTGGATTGTTTTTTTATATTTACAAAAGAACAATATGAAAATGCTAGAGATAATATATATGAAAAATATCACTCACCTTTGGACGAAGTTATAATCACTTAAACATATCTTCCAAGGCGTTTATAAGCTGCTCTTTTTCCACACGATAATGTCCATCTTTTCTATTTTCTCTTTTACCTGAAATTATATGTTTATGGTATTTTATACCCACTCCTTTACATGTCCACATGTGGCAACTACTTAACAAATCACTAGGGTAAAATCCAACAACTTTTGTTTCTGGTCTTGCGTATAATAAGTTTGTAAATGCTGCACCTGCTGGAGCAACTATTGCTTCTGCGTTTGCAAACATCTCCACCTGTTCTTTATGTGAATATTTTGTTGGATATATAACTTTAAAACCGTATTCTTCTAAAATGGGAACTAATTCATCTTCATTTATAATATTGCGTGCCTCAGTATCATTTCTACTTATATAATACCTGTTTCCTTTTATATCGTCCTGTATTTTAACATCTTGTCCCTCAATAAATATCTTCTTTAAAAACTCAAGATATTCCTTATCAACAAACCCCGCGTGAACATTGCACTCATATGAAACAAAAGCAAGATTTGGTATTTCCCATATCTCATCTTTCGGCATTTCAACCATTTTCACATGGGGATAATTTTGCATTATATAATCATATGCAACCTTTTGAAAACCAGCTAAATTTTTATTTGTTATTATTGTAATTGGTGTATCTGGTAAAGCTTTTAATAAATAAAAAATTCCCACCAAATAATCTATAAAAAAATGGTAAAATTGCTTATGCCAATCTTCTGATTTTACTATTGAGAAAAATAACTCATCTTTATGTTTTTTAATAGTTTTCTTTAAATTTGGTTTTATAATATCATAAGATATAAAACTTGGATTGGTATTTTCATGGTTTATAATTTTATTTTTGTAAATTATATTTCCATTTTCTCCTATAAGCGTAGCGTTTGTTAATTTTACAGCAAGTATATCGTGAGTGACAAAATCAACAATATGATCCCTTGATATATGCCAGCTTAATTCCAGTAGTTTTTTATCTTCTTCGGGAACTCCGCCCCCATTATTCCAACTTAGATTTATCAATTCTTTTTCTGCGTCTGTAAGCTCATGACCTATTTCTTTTAAGTTATATTTTTGTGTGTATTTACTGTATGTTTCAAGTTCAAATTCTCTTACATTTGCTGTATAGTCATAAAATTTTATAAAATCACGCAGGGTAGTAGAGCATTTGCAAATACTACTCCAAAAAAGCCACCTTATATATCGCGTATGTAAAAAGCGTTTGAATTTTTTACTTTTTTGCTTTTCTACCCAAGCTCTATTCCATAATTTATTCTGATTCATTTTCATAAAAGCAATCCTTTAAAATATTTACAAGTTGTTCCTTTGGTATTCTATAATGACCCCTTGAGCCTTCTCTTGCACCTGAAATTATATGTTTATGCTGTTTTATACCCACTCCTTTGCACATAAACATATGACAACTACTTAATAAATCACTAGGATAAAACCCAACAATTTTTGTTTCTGGTCTTGCATATAATAAATTGGTAAATGCTGCACCTGCTGGGGCAACAATCGCCTCTGCGTTTGCAAACATCTCTATTTGTTCTTTAAGTGGATGTTCGGTTGGATATATAACTTTAAATCCATATTCCTCAAGAATTGGTAAAAGTTCATCCTCATTTATAACATTGCGATTTTTTGTATCATTACGACTTATATAATACCTATTTCCTTTAGTATTTTCCTGTATTTCAATTTCTTGTCCTTTAACAAAAATCTCTCTTAAAAACCCCACATATTTCATATCAACAAAGCTATTCCAAACATTTTTAGTGTTCGCTATATAAACAAGATTTGGTATCTCCCAAATATCGTTTTCTGGCATTTCAACAATTTTAATATTATGGTATTTTTTTGTTACATAATCATAAGCAAATTTTTGATAACTTGTTATGTTGGTATTTACAATAATTGTAATTGGCTTGTTTTCAAAAGTATCAATTAAATAAAAAACTAGAGGAAAAAAATCAATAAAGAAATGATAAAAATGTTGATTCCCTTTTTTAGTGCCAACCATTGAGAAAAACAATTCATCTTCCTGTTTTTTAATAGGTTTTGTAAAATTTGCTTTTACTTTATTATAAGATTTATCTTCAATATCAGTTTTAATTTCTGAAAGTATGATTTTTTTATCTTGAATTAAACTTCCTGTATTTCCAATAAGTAAAATATTTTGTATTTTATATATGGCAAGATTATGTATAATAAACTCACTTATTGGTTCAAGTTCTCTTTGCAAAACCAACTTTATAAAATCTTTTTCTTCCTTGGTGAACTCAAGCCCCATATCTTTCAAAGCATATTTCTCAGTTTCTTCTCTATATGTTTTTACTGCACAATTTTTTGATAAGGTAAAATCTTCATAAAAATTTGCTTTTTTACGAATTACAGATGATAATTTACAAATATTGTGCCAGAATAGCCATGCAATGTATCTTTTGTGAAAAAGCTTACGCCATTTTTTAGTGTTGCTCATAACTTTTAATTGTTTTTACAATGTATTCAGCCTCTTCTATACTACAGTGTGGAGATATAGGCAAAGAGAAAAAATCATCAACCCAGCTTTCTTCTTTTGGGAATTGTAGATGTGAAAGTTCAGTAAAACATTTTTGTTTGTGTGATAAAATTGGATAATGGATTTGCGTAGCTATTCCATTTTGTTTTAAATACCCCATTATATCATCTCGTTTTTCATGACGAACAACAAACATATGCCATACATGCTTTATATTGTCTCGAACGGTTGGCAGGATTAGCGATGTATCTGCAAGGTTTTCCAAATAATAATCTGCGATTTTTTGCCTTCGTTTATTCCACTCATCTAAGTATTTCAGTTTCACGCTCAAAACCGCAGCGTGAATGGGGTCTAACCTTGAATTAACTCCTTTTTCTATATGTATATATTTTTCTTTTGAGCCATAATTTCCAAGTATTTTTATTTTATCAGCTAGCTCTTTGTTGTTAGTTGTAATTGCTCCGCCATCACCTAATGCACCAAGATTTTTTGCAGGATAAAAACTCCAACAGGTAATATCTCCTATTCCCCCAATTCGCTTACCTTTATATTCTGCACCGTGACATTGTGCGGCATCTTCTATAACAAATAAACTATGCTTTTTTGCTATCTGTAGGATTTTATCCATCTCACAAGGCTGACCATATAAATGAACAGGGATAATCGCCTTTGTTTTAGGGGTTATGAGCTGTTCTAAATTATCTTCCGATATTGTGTAATCGTTATTACAAGGAGCTGGAATTATTTTCGCACCAATCTTATCTACCGCAAGAAATGTCGCAATGAATGTATGCACTGGAACGATAACTTCATCACCTTTTTTTATATCCAGTGCTTGTAATGCTAATACAAGAGCATCCATACCAGAAGCAACAGATGTGCAATACTCGGCTTCTGTATATTTAGCAAACTCTTCTTCAAAATTCGCAACTTCTTCTCCGCCTATATACCAACCACTTGATACAGCTCTATTAACTGCCTCATCTATTTCATTCTTTAGTTCGTGATAAGTGGCTTTTAAATCTAGGAATGGTATTTGCATTATTTATCCACCTCTAAATATCCCAAAAATTCATCATAATCCTTTATGTAATCATCTTCCTTATATAAATCAGAGGCAAGAACAAGACACACACCATCATTACTAAAATCCTTTATTTCCCGCCATATAGGTGAGTGTAAGCGTAATGCCTGATTGGGTTTATTCATTTCCCATTCTTGGATATTACCAGCACCATCATCAGTCACAACAGTAAAGCTGCCACTTATTGGAATTAAAACTTGTTCCAAAGCTTTATGTGCATGTCCTCCACGTTCCATACCCTCTGGAATGCTATACAAATAATATATTCGCTTTATATCAAAATCCCAATCGGCTTCTTTTTCTCCAAAAGAAAGCGAGCCTCTTTCATCGGAAAAAGTCTTCAATTTTATCAATTCGGGAAGTTTGCAATTATTCACTAGACATTTCCTTTAAATACGCTCCATATTCATTCGGATAATTGTCGGCAAGTTTAATCAATTCCTCTTTTGATATATAACCCAACCGCCAAGCGATTTCCTCAGGACTACCTATTTTCAAGCCTTGTAAATCATAAACATGGGAAATAAAGCTAGATGCTTGAAGCATTGAATCTTGCGTTCCGACATCAAGCCACATATTTCCGCGTCCTAATAATTCCGCTTTTAACTTTCCGTCATTTAAATAACACTTGTTTATATCCGTAATTTCCAACTCTCCCCGTGCAGAGGGCTGTAGATTTTTTGCATACTCCACGACCTTGTTATCATAAAAATACAAACCTGTGACGGCATAGTGCGAAGGAGGATTTTTCGGCTTTTCAATAATATCCAACACATTTCCGTTTTCATCAATATCAATAACTCCAAATCTCTCAGGATCTTTTACATATGTTGCAAAAACAGTCGCTCCATCTACTTTTGATGTATTTCTTACAAAAGCTTCATGCATTCCCGCACCGTAAAAAATATTATCTCCCAATATCATATTTACATTGCTATCACCTATGAAATCCTCACCAATTAAAAATGCTTCTGCTATTCCCTTTGGCTCGTCCTGAATTTTATATTCAAGATTTATTCCAAATTGACTACCATCTCCCAAAAATTTTTCCAAAAGTGGAATTGCATCTGGAGTGCTGATTATTAAAATATCCCGAACTCCTGTAAGCATAAGGGTTGTAAGCGGATAGTATATCATCGGCTTGTCATATATTGGCAATAGCTGTTTACATGTCACGCTAGTTAGTGGTAGCAACCTTGTTCCTGCACCACCTGCAAGCAAAATTCCCTTTGTATTACTGTTATTATTCAGTTCCTTTGAAATATACATTTTTTACCCAATCTTGATTATTTAAATACCACTCAACTGTTTGATACAATCCATCGTTAAAATTATATTCTCTGGTAAACCCGAGTTCCTTTTCTGCTTTAGTATCATCAATGGCGTATCGCCTATCATGCCCAAGTCTATCTTTTACAAAAGTAATTTGTTCGGAATATGACTTACCGTCCGCTCTTGGTTTTAAATCATCAATATAAGAGCATATTTTTTTTACAATATCAATGTTGTGATGTTCTTCTTTTCCACCAAAGCAATATGTCTCACCGATTTTTCCTTTTGTCGCCGCGAGGTAAACTCCATTGCAATGATCGCTAACATGTATCCAATCACGGATATTTTTTCCATCGCCGTATATTGGGAGCGGTTTTCCTTCCAATGCACAGATTATCATATGCGGTATTAGCTTTTCTGGATATTGATATGCTCCATAATTATTCGTGCAGTTTGTAATAACAATAGGTAATCCGTATGTATGATACCAAGCACGAGTTAGCATATCCCCCGCAGCTTTTGAAGCGGAATATGGGGAGTTTGGAAGCATAGGACTTTCCTCTGTAAAAGGAGGGGAGTCAAATTCCAATGAGCCGTATACTTCATCTGTTGAAACCTGAATATGCTTATAATTTGGGTTGTTTTTATAATATTTAAGCGATGCATTAAGGATAGAATAAACGCCAAGTATATTTGTATTTATAAAATTATCTGCATCATGAATTGAATTATCAACATGAGACTCGGCAGCAAAGTTAATCAATATATCTATATTATGCTTTTGCAATAGTTCGTATACCAGATTTTCATCGCAAATATTTCCATGAATAAATTCTATATTTTCTGGTAGATTCGCCATATGTCCTGCATATGTAAGAATATCTAAAACTATTATATTGTGTTGTTTTTCAAGGCATAACTTTACAAAATTACTTCCTATAAAACCCGCTCCACCTGTTATCAATAAGTTCATTATGTTTTTGTTTTTGAGTGTTGTCATTATACACATTATTTCTATTTATAAAACAGAAAAAGGCTATTTCTTTATAAGCTCCGAAGGAAAAGAAGCAAGAAGTTCATCTTGTATTTGTTTCAAACATTTTTTACCAAGAAAAAAATGGATATTTGAAAAAAATGAATTATTATGAATAGACTCTCTATATTAAAAATTCAAAGATAAAATGAAAAAAACTATATATATACACATAGGAACTCCAAAAACTGGCACCACATCCATACAAAAATTTTGCTATCTAAATAGGGATATATTGGAGGAAAAACATGATTTGTTTTATCCAATTACAAAAGAAAAAAACAATAGGGCAGAATGTAATAGAATAGAAACTAACGGAAATTTTTTTAAGCGAGAATCATTCTATCCTAAATTTATTGAGCTTATAAAAAGTACAAAATGCTCTAGGATTTTAATATCGGAAGAGATGATTTTCTTAAACGAGCCACTTCAATTTATAGAAAATGATATCTTCAATGAATACAGTATAAAAATAATCGTTTATGTAAGAAATTCCGTGGAGTTTTTAACCTCTTTATGGTCAGAATCTTCTGGAAACCTTTCTTATCCTACTTCTTTTGAGAGCTTTGTAGAAAAAATAAAATATTCAGAAAAACTAAAAAACCTAATCAAGATTGCCGATAAAATAGGTGCGGAAAATGTTATTTTAAAGTCGTACGAAAAAAAACAATTAAAAAATGGTGATGTTGTTTCAGATTTTCTGGATATTTTTGATATAGAAACAAATAATGATTTTAAAAGCGTTGAAAAGCAAAATTTATCAATTGATAGAAAATATTGCGATATTGTGCAGTTTATGATTCAATCAAGATATATTTTAAATAAAGAAAATGTCGGCAAGCTTTTGGCTTTATGCAAATCAGGTGACGAAAGAAAGGTTGTAGAAACCCTAACAGACGATACCATAAAAAACATCTGCGATACATACGCACCTATTGAAAAAGAACTTTCTAAAAAGTTTAATAATAATAAGCCAATATTTATTGATACCTATCCGCGTTGTTATGGAAAAAAACGCAATCCTTATGAGTCAATTTCAAAGGAAGATATTGTGAAAATGAAAAAATCTGGCTTGGAAAAAATAAAAATTCCACTTTTTAAAATACTAAAATTAAAAACACGACCTTGGAGATATAAAATAAAAGAGTGCTTTTCTTGTAATTAGATGGCGATATTTCCTTTACAAACAAAAAATGGGTTTTTTAAATTTTTCACTTCATAACTAAGCGGTTTATTTTCCAAAGTTTCTATAGTTCCACCCGCTGCCAATAAAACGGCATGTGCGGCGGCAGTATCCCATATCATTGTGGGAGCAAGTCTTGGATACATATCGGCTTCACCGCTGGCTACCTTGCATATTTTCAGAGAGCTACCTGCAAAAATAAGTTCTTTTACATTATAATCTTTTAAATAATCATCTAATTCTTTTTTATTGGAATGACTACGGCTCGCCATTACAATAAGCCCATCTTCAGGTGGATTTCCCGCCTTTATTTCATCGCCGTTTAAAAAAGCTTTGTCTCCGTCATTCCAATACATTTCGTCAATAACTGGAGCATAAACCACCCCAAACACAGGATGTTTATTTTTGATAAGGGCGATATTTATTGTAAATTCATCTCGTTTATTTATAAATTCTTTCGTGCCATCCAACGGATCTATAAGCCAAAATATATCATCTACGATTTCCCATGAGGAGCTATCTTCCTCCGAAACAATCGGAATATCTGGTGTGATTTTTTCAAGTCCCGCCACTATAATATTATGAGAGGCAATATCGGCTTTTGTAACTGGAGAACAATCGTCCTTTTGCGTAACACCAAAATCAGCAGAGTTATAAATATTAACTGTTTCCTGCCCAGCTTTTTTCGCTATTTCCAATATTTCAGGAATAAAATTCTTGATATTTTTCATGTAAAACCTTATATCATAATGGAATAAATACACAAATAACATTATGAATAGACTAGATAAGCTGGAAAATGAAAGCATTACTATTTTTAGAGAAGCATTTCGCAAATTCGATAAAACTGGTATGCTTTGGTCGATCGGAAAAGATTCTAATGTAATGCTTTGGCTTGCCCGTAAGGCTTTTTTCGGTAATGTTCCTTTTCCTCTTCTGCATATTGATACTTCATATAAAATTCCAGAAATGATAGAGTTTCGGGATAAAATGGCAAAAAAGTGGGATTTAAACCTTATCGTGGGACAAAACACTCAAGCAATTAAAGATGGAATGTCACCAGATAATGGAAAGGTCAACTGTTGCAGTGCTTTAAAAACAAAAGGTCTGAAGGATTTAATCGCAGCACATAAATTCACTGGTGTATTTGCTGGTATTCGTGGAGATGAAGAGGGAACTCGCTCTAAAGAACGGATTTTTTCACCTCGTGGTAATGAAGGTAATTGGGATATTGCCGTTCAGCCACCAGAATTTTGGGGACAATTCAATACGGATTTTCCAAAAGGAACGCATCTAAGAATTCATCCTATCCTTAACTGGACGGAGCTTGATATATGGCGATATATCAAACGGGAAAATATACCAGTGGTGGATTTGTATTTTGCAAAAAATGGTAAGCGGTTTCGTTCGCTTGGATGCTCTCCCTGCACAACTCCTATTAAAAGTGAAGCAATCACGGTTGATGAAATCATTACCGAATTGGAACACACTACAGAAGCGGAAAGGGCAGGGCGGGCTCAAGATAAAGAAACAGAAGACGCATTTGAAAAACTTCGCCGTGATGGATATATGTAATATGAAAGAAAACAGCAAAAATTTTGAAGAAAAAGCCCCTGTGAGAATCGTCATGGTCGGTCATGTGGATCATGGAAAATCCTCCATTGTCGGGAGATTGCTTCACGATACAAACTCTCTACCTGATGGAAAAGTAGAGCTGATAAAAACTGCCTGTGAAAAACGCGGTATGCCTTTTGAGTGGGCGTTTGTAATGGATGCTTTAAAATCCGAGCGGGATCAGGGTATTACAATTGAAGTATCGCAAATACATTTCAAAACGGAAGCACGACAATATGTTCTTTTGGATGCTCCGGGTCATAAGGAATTTATAAAAAATATGGTGACTGGTGCCGCCCGTGCTGATGCCGCCGTATTGGTGGTGGATGCAAAAGACGGCGTGCAGGAACAAACCAAAAGACACGCATATTTACTCCACCTGCTGGGTATCAATCAAGTTACTATCGCTGTAAATAAAATGGACATGGTGAACTACGATGAAAACCGTTTTATTGAAGTATCGGAACAAGCAACGAATTACCTAAAATCTATAGGGATTAACGAGGATGAGATAAGTGTTATTCCAGTTTCTGCCAGAAACGGGGACAATATCGCCAAGCGTTCGGATAAAATGAACTGGTATGAAGGGACGCTCCTTACTGAAGCTTTGGATTTATTCAAGGATAGAATATTACCAACGGAAAAACCTCTAATTTTCCCAGTGCAGGATGTTTATAAATTTGATGAAAGACGTATTGTTGCAGGACAACTCGTATCTGGTCGTTTGTATAAAGGCGATGAAATATTGTTTTCTCCTTCAGGTAATAAGGCTAAAGTTAGCAGTATAGAATCATGGAATTCCGATGAGGATGTAAAAGTTGTTAGTGCCGAGCAAGCCGTTGGTATAACTTTATCCGAGCAGATATTTGTTGAAAGAGGTGAGATTATCTCACATGTAAACGCAGCACCAATGCTTACTAATGTATTTCAAGGTAACATATTTTGGTTGGGTAAAAATCCTCTAACGCAGGGAAAAAAATACAAAATAAAAATCCATACCGCAGAACATATTATTCAGATAGAAAAAATTGAAAAAGTATTGGATGTGGAGGATTTATCGTCGGTGTCAAAAGATTCTATTGAAAGACACGATGTTGGAGAAGTGATTATTCGTTCCCGTTCGCAAATGGTTGTTAATCAAGGAGATCGTTTTGTAATACAAGAAGATTTTCAGATCGTTGGCGGTGGTCTCATTAATATGAAAGAATATCCAGATCAGCGTAAAGTAGTTAAATCTGAAAATATACAACAGGTTGAACATAAAATCTCATTGCAAGCCCGCTGTAAAGCAAATCATCATAAAAGTGGAATATTGTGGTTTACTGGATTATCTGCATCTGGAAAATCTACGCTTGCGATTGCTTTGGAGAAAGCCTTATTTGAAAAAGGGTTGCATGTATATGCACTGGATGGTGATAATATTCGTGGAGGACTTTGTTCCGATCTTGGCTTTTCTGCCGAGGACAGAAAAGAGAATATTCGTCGTGCTGGAGAGATTTCACATTTATTTGCTGGAGCTGGAAATATTGTCATATCCTCGTTTATTTCCCCATATCAAGCAGATAGGGAGCTGATTAGGAATATCAATCCAGAGATTTTTCATGAGGTTTATATCAAAGCCAGTGTTGAAACTTGTGCAAAAAGGGATCCCAAAAAATTGTATGAAAAAGCTAAAAAAGGTGAGATTAAAAACTTCACTGGAATATCTGCTCCTTATGAAGCACCTAAATCTCCAGATTTGATAATTGATACAGAAAAATTATCTGTAAAAGAAAGTGTTGAAATTTTATTAAATCATGTATTGAAAAATTTCGTAGCATGAGAAATGAAATGATATAGTAAATTCTCTTTATTTTTATGCGAATATGTGTTATAAATATACCTAAAATATAGGG
>JQIA01001247.1_pt1 | contig 13714 bp, 11 predicted proteins | sample 811431 | NCBI WGS metagenome assembly JQIA01 (sample SAMN02998118, study PRJNA258478) | marine sediment metagenome | biome: marine; feature: seafloor; material: sediment; isolation source: oil-polluted sediment collected from 3 locations (0.5 km, 0.7 km and 0.9 km)... | place: USA: Gulf of Mexico ... | reverse complement strand
ATGGGTCGTGTGCGAATTGAACGCACGACCAACGGATTAAAAGTCCGGTGCTCTACCAACTGAGCTAACGACCCAATAGAAACAACCATTCTAACATATTAAAAATATAAAGCAAGTGTTTTTATAAAAAAAATAGGTTTATTAAAAATAAATTTCATATAAATAATTCTAACAGATTATTTAACAAACGTATTCCATCTTTAGTAGCAGAAATAGAGTTATGCTTTTTTTTCAACCAACCTTTAGTGTAGGCTTGTAGTAATGGTTTTTCTATTGCGTCAATATTTAAACCAGTATTATTAATAAATTCTACTTCAGTAAAACCATCTAATAAACGCAAAGAATTCATCATAAATTCTAGTATAATATCTTCATATGTAAGTATTTTTGGTTCAATCATCAAATTATTTTGTAAGTAAGTATTGGGATGATTTGGTTTATGAAAACGGGTGATTTTATTGTTAGTGGTAATCTTACTATGAGCTCCAGCTCCTATTCCTAAATAATCCCCAAATTTCCAATAATTCAGGTTATGTTGACATTGTTTTCCTAACTTAGCATATGCCGAAATTTCATATTGTAGATAGCCTTGTGTAGCTAAATATTTTTGGCCAGCAATTTGGATTTCCCATAATAAATCATCATTAGGTAAATTTTCTGGTGGTTTAGTATGGAAAAATGTGTTAGGTTCAATGGTTAATTGATACCAAGATAAATGAGATGGTTGATAAGCAATTGCGGTATGTAAATCTTCCAGTGCATCTGCGACTGTTTGACCGGGTAAACCAAACATTAAGTCTAAGTTTAGGTTATTGAAACCAACTTGAGTTGCAGTTTTAATAGATTGTTCTGCTCCAAAACTGTCATGAATACGACCTAAATTTTGTAAGTTTCTATCATTAAAACTTTGAATACCTAATGATAAACGATTAATTCCAGACGCATAAAATCCCTGTAATCTGTCTATAGTGCCTGGATTAACTTCCATAGTAATTTCAGCGTCATTTATTACTGGTAATCTTGTTTTTACTCCAGAGATTAATTTGGTAATCATATTAGCTGATAATACGCTTGGAGTTCCTCCACCAATAAAAATACTGTTGATATTTCTACCACTTATTTTAGATAATTCTTGATCTAAGTCAGATAATAATGCTGCTATGTATTCTATCTCTGGTAAAGTAGTTTTGATTTGATGAGAGTTAAAATCACAGTATGGACATTTGTGAATACACCAAGGGATATGGATATAAAGACTTAAGGGAGGATGTATCAAATTTAATTGCTAGTTTCTGAGTTGGAATAAATTTTAAAAAATTACAAAAAAAACTCACATATTGATAACTTAAATAATAACAATATTTAGAAAATATAATTATTAATTTTCAATATATGAGTTTTAAATAATAATAAGCTAAATTATTTGTATTAAATAATTAATATATTTCTTATCTACCTTTATTACGAGTAAGTCTTTTTGGGAGACGATGATGGTGACGCGTTCCAACAGTAGCTTGCATTTCTTCTTGTTCTATAACTTGCACATCTTGTTGATCTAATTCAGCCAAAATACTAAACTCAATATCTGAATTAACTATTTCAATTTCTGAAGTTTCAGCTTGAGCTAAGCTAAAACTCATGGCTAATGCAATACCAGACAAGCTGGTTATTAAAATCTTGGTGTTCATGGTAAATCTCCATTTAATAATTATATCAAAAAATTATTACAATGATTTAGTCTAAAATAATTCTAATAAGATTAACTCCTCTTATCAGAAATCATGCAAATTATAAACCAAAAAATATATAGCTTTGATTTTAAAGAATATTAAAAAAATAAATAACTTGCAAATTGCAAAGCAATATGAATTACTTCTTTATATAGTTAACCATAATTCTACGTAAAAAAGTAATTAACCAAAGATCGTTTCCAAATTTTATTTGGGAATGAACTGACTATCCAGTTCAGCTTGGTTTAAATTCAAAGCAGAGCTTCTTGAACATTGTGTTCCCAAACTAGAGTTTGGGAACAATATTTATTCTAACCCAAGTTAACAGTTAGCAAAATGAAATTTATATATTATAATTTACATCTTTTATTCAATTTTGGCAACTGCTTTCTCATATTATTAATATTTATTCGAGCCGTAGTTTGTGACGATGAATTATCTAAAAAATTGGGGATTGGTTGCAACATAGGCCCGCTAGGTAATAAATCATTAAAGCCATATGCTACTCCTTCACTAACAATCACAACAAAACTACTAGAGTTATTAGCTAATTTAGAATTACAAACCGTATTAAGTAAATTACTAGCATCAAAAGCATTGGTAGGTAAACTAACCATTTGTTCACTAACATTACCGTCTGGAGAACTAATATCAATAATTCCATCCGTCCCAAATTTAGATGAGGCATCGATAGGACTAGCAAATTCAGGGGCAAACTTATAAATACCAGTTGTGCTTATAGCAATATTACCACCAGTTCCCCCAATTGCTCTAGCAATAATCCTGCCATAATCTTGAATAATAAATTCTGACTGTAGATTTATATTACCACCAGTACCATTTTCTGCGTTAACACTAGTAGTAATATCACTATTTACTAAAGAAATATAATTAGTCGCATTAATTTGAATATCACCACCATCGGCTTTTTCAGCTATTGTTTGCAAAAATGAATTGGTTAATAGTAATTTATCTGTATTTATAATTATGCTACCAGCATCACCACTATCTGAAGCTACTGCTGTAATATAGGCTTCATTGTTTAGGATAATATCTTGAGCTTGAATATCAATATTTCCACCTCGTTGAGGCCCATCAGTAATTGCAGATATTGCTGATTTATTATTTATTTTTAATATTTTAGTTTTTAATATTATATTGCCAGCTAATCCTACATTTTTTCCTGATTCAACATCGCTTATTTCTGCATTAGTAAAAATTCCACTAGGGTATTCCAATGTATCAGTTCCTGAAATATTTATATTATCGGTTATTTGTAATAAAATAACACCGCTATCACCAGGTCCAAAAGTAGAAGCTGATATTTGCCCACCATCAGTTAATGATACATTTTTAGCCTTTAAAATAATAGTACCACCATCTCCAGATTCATCAATTATTCCTTCAGAATTTACAGCAATTATACTACCATTCTGCCAACTAGCTTCACCAGATAATTTAATTGAATCATTGGTTTTAATGTCTATATTACCACTATTACCAGTTCCAAAAGTAGTAGTAGTTATTCCAGCACCATTTAATAACTGTAATGAACCATCTTTCACTCGGATATTAATGTTACCAGAATTTCCAGAACCATAAGTTTGCATACCAAAAAAAATTCCATTTAAAGACAAATTTCCAGCTTCTAAATCAATGTCAGCAATTTCTCCACTAGTTTCTGACAGTGCAAATACTAAAGTATCTTCACCATCAAAATCGGCAATTCCTTTAACTTTGATTTTTATACCACCACTTTTCCCAATATCAAAAGTATGAGCAGTAATTGCACTACCATCAGCTACCAATAATTCATCAACTTGAATATCAATCCCTTCACCGTCAATTGTTTCAGTATTAGTTTCTATCGTACCACCATACATTTCAAATTTACCACCACGAATAATAACCTGGCCACTTTGATCACCACTAGTACTAACTATAGAATTATCTAAAGTTATATTGCCGTTGGCAGTTAATGATTCATCTAAATTTATTTCCTGTGCAGAACCAACTCCAATTAAACTAAGCTGACCAGAAGCTGCTTCAAGAAAGGCATTGTTGACTTGCAAGTTTCCTCCAATCAAGGATAAATCTTCTCCAACTGGTACTGATAATTCACTACCATCCACTATTAAAGTAGAATTAGATAAAAAACCAAAAGATTCCACTGGTGCGACACTTAATATTGAATCGGTTAAATTATGTACATCAAATATTTTGCCATCTTGAAATTTTAAATAATCAGCCGTACTGGCATGAAAAGAACCTTGGATGTCTAATTGAGCATTTTCACCAAATACAATACCATATGGGTTTAATAAATACATATTAGCATCAGAGCGTATAAGGCCATCGATATTAGAAGGATTGCCACCAGTTATTCTACTTATGATATTATTTACACTGTTTGGACTTGAAAAAATCACACTTTCATTACTATTAATATTAAATGTATTAAAACTATGAAATAAATTACTACCACTTTGTCGGCCTAATTCAGCACCAATGTTATAATCAGGGCCTGATAATGTTGCTCTATTAATTCCTAATGAGCCGTCTAGTATTATTTCTGCATAAACTGAATAATTACTAAAAATTATAATCAATAAAATTAAAAATCGTGACATAAATATACCTTAATTATTTACTATATAGTTGAAATAATTCAAAAAATAAATTAAACAACCTATTTACTACAAAAAATATACAAATATAATGCCAAATTCTAATACTATTCTTATTGTTGATGATATTCCAGAAAATATTAGTACTTTATTTGATTTCTTAGATGCTAATAACTTTGAAGTTTTAGTAGCACGAGATGGATTAACAGCTCTCGAAATCACTGAATATGAACGCCCAGACTTAATCTTGTTAGATATAATGATGCCTGGCTTATCTGGTTTTGAAACTTGTGAACATTTAAAAGCAAATGCTAATACTCAAGATATTCCAGTTATATTCATGACAGCTTTATCAGAAACTTTAGATAAAGTAAAAGGTTTAAGCTTAGGAGCTGTCGATTATGTCACCAAACCAATTCAACAAGAAGAAGTTTTAGCTCGAATCAATACTCATTTAACGGTGTATAATTTACAACAACAATTAAAACTTAAAAATGAAGAATTAAAAACTAAAAATATTGAACTAGAAACAAAAAACCTTGAGTTAAAAATAAAAAATGATGAACTAGATACTTTTTCTCATACTGTAGCTCATGATTTAAAAAATCCATTATCTCACCTTATTAGCTTGTCAGATTTATTAATGGAAGAATTGTCTGACAATATCAGTGAACAAGGACATGTTTGTTTACAACATATTTTAAATTCTAGTCAAAAAATGATTAGTATTGTTAACGCTTTATTATTATTAGCTAAAGTATCTAAACAAGAAGTTAAATCAACTCCAATAGATATGCAAGATATTGTTTATAAAGCGACTCAACGTTTAGATTTAATGATACGAAAATATCAAGCTGAACTAGTTATTACAGATAAATGGCCTACAATTATTGGTTATTCTGAATGGGTAGAAGAAGTGTGGGTAAACTATCTAACTAATGGATTAAAATATGGAGGTAAACCACCTCATTTAGAAATAGGAACAATTGAAAACCAGAATACAGTACGTTTTTGGATAAAAGATAATGGTCCTGGTCTGGAACAAGAATCTATTGACAAATTATTCACTCAGTTTACTCGTTTGCAAACTCCAGTTGAAGGAAGTGGTTTAGGTTTATCTATAGTTCGACACATAATAGAAAAACTTGGTGGAGAAGTTGGAGTAGAAAGCAAACTTGGGGTAGGTTGTTTATTTTATTTTACCTTACCAAAAGCTACTTGATTATATTGACTTCCTTAACTTAACATTGTCTTCAACCACCCATTTTAACATATCTAGTTTTGGAGATTCACCAGCTGGTTTGAATTTTTCATTAGCATAAGAAATAGGAGATATATTATTAGATATTGCTGTTTGTAATTGGTTAAATTTTTCTTGTAACTTGGATATTTGTAATGATAATTCTTGTTTTTTAATAATTAAATTATCTAATGAAGAATCACTTGGTTTATTATGAATAGGAATATTATTAATAAATCTATCAAAGGTAGTTTTTTTCAGCTCTAAAAATTCTTCTTTTAATTTAGATATTTGGAATAATAGTTCTCGTTTTTCATTAGTTAAACTATTAATTTCTATTTTAAAATCTTTCAGAGTCTCTTTAATATCATTAGTATGTTCATTAGACCTTTTCCAAAAATTCCAAGTAATCATTCCTCCCAATGCCAATAAGGTAATTCCTGGTAATAAAGCAATTCCAAATATTTTGGTACCACCCACTTTTATCAATCCATTTTCAATCATATTTTATCTCTTAATTAAGAATGATGTTTTAACCATGTTTCAACTTTTTTCTTTAATTGTAAACGTTCTTCTGGGTTTAAACCATTTGGATCAAACCGATATTTTTGATGTAATTTAAAAATAGATTTTATATCAGTTATTTGAATACGTGTTAACCAGTTAGTTAAGTTTTCACCTGCTTGTTTAACATATTTCTCTTTATTTAATTGTTGAATTATCTGATAAAAATCTGAATCATTACCAACAATAGTTATTGCTTTTTGCTTTTTAATATTAGTAACTCTTTCTCTAAAATAAAACCGCCAAATTAAAATTAAAACTAATGGCAAAATTAACCATAATAACCAATCATTACTATCATCATTATCATCAGTCCAACGCCAATACGAAAATTCATATCCTAACCAAGACCATATGTCATAAATAGGTTGCCACCAATCTGCCATTTCCTCTTCAATATCTAACCAAATTGCCGGAGTATTATCAACCTCCTGCCAACGACCATTTAGATAAGCAATTGTCCAAGCATGAGCGTGTCGTTTTCGTACTATGTAAGTATCTTCTAAATTACTGTATTCAGTAACAGCATAACCAGCAGCATAGCGAGATGGAATACCAGCAGCACGTAACAATAATGTTGTAGCAGTGGCAAAATATTCACAATGGCCAGCTCTACTTTGTTGTAAAAAATATTGTAATGGAGCGGTTTTAGATGTGGTTAAATTAAGAGTATAAGAAAAATTCTGAGAAAAAAACTGAGACAAACTGGTTAAAACCTGAGCTGGAGTTTGATTCAATAAATTTAATTGCTTGGCTAAGGTTAATAAATATTCTTTTTCCTTATCTGGCAATTGTAAATCACTATTAGTTGGCAAAGCATCTAAAGGAGTATTCTGACCAAAACTTGCCTTATAAACAGCTAAATTAGGACCTTTTTCTATTTTAATAGCTCCAAACGGATTAACTTTTAAAATTGGTACAATAAGATTAGAAATCTGTGAACTAGCATGAGGTACTGGTAAAATGCCTTTTCCTTTGTGTAAGTAACTAGAAATAACAACTTCATTATCTAATTCTGGATTAGCAGTAAATTGCCAAACTGTACCATCTCCAATTGGAGAAAGATTTTGAAATACTGGTCTTTTAGCATGCCAAGTTGTACCAAAATAAAGATTATAACTAGCATCTCGTAGATTTAATGGAGTTTTAGTGTCAACTCGCAGTATGATTTTATCCGATAATTTAAGTCGCCCAATATCTCCAATGGCAGTATTTTGTCGATATGGATCTCTAGAGTTTAAAAAAAAATCTTCTATCCAATCAAGGATCAATATCTCTACTTCAGTCTGTAAATGCCTTAATCCTAGTTGAGTGTTATAAGCTAGAGTACTTGCTATTATTAACAAAAATAACCAATGTAAGCTAATATAGCGTTGCGGTCGAATCGCCCATAATCCCCATCCAGTTAATAATATTATACCAATAAAAAACCAAGCTTCACGTCCAACGCTGGCAGCTAATAAGCATATCATAATATAAGGATAGCTTAAGTTGATTCTGGTGTTGGTAACGCTACTACCTTTAGCTTCTTGACGACGTAATGAATAAAATAGACTGGTTAATTTGACAGAATTTTGGATACTGTAAGTTTGGATAGTTAATAATAGGAAAAATATCATTGGCAGCCAGCTTAATAAGGTCATTAATCCACGTAATGATTCTTGATCAAATAGGTAAATGGCTACTATCACTAAAATTACTGCACTCCAATCGGTAATTCGATTAAAGTCTTGGTCAGATAAATCCCAACGCCAATTTATCCAGCGAGCTGTTTCTAAGATTATCGCCATTGGTATAGCAACAATTAATAAATTTATTTGCCAGCCCCAAAATATTACTGCACAGCCTAATAATAATGTTGGTGGTATCATTAGAAAAGTAAGTTAATAATTGTTATCTCTAATTCTGTAAGACTTACAGGTTTTTTAAAATAGGCATTAGCCCCAATTTCTAAACATTGTTCCTTGCTACCAATCACTATTAAAGCACTTATAGCAATGATTGGAATTTTTATGTCTTTGGCTCTAATTGTTGTTATTGCCTCAATACCGTCTATTTCTGGCATTTGAATATCCATTATGATTAATTCTGGTTTTATCTTTATTGTCTTTTCAATTGCTTGCAAACCATTATATGCAATCACAACCTGATAACCTTTACTGCGTAAAAAAGTAGACAATATTTTTGTAACCATCAAATTATCATCTACTAGTAAAATCACTTTATCTTGTTGATATATCTGTGTTAAAACATTTTTATTGGACTTATCATCAATAGTTGGAGGTTGCCAAGGTAATGAAATAGTGAAGGTACTACCTTTATCCACTTCACTCTCAAGCGTAATACTGCCACCATGCATTTCTGTAAAACGGTATACCAAAGATAATCCAAGTCCAGTTCCACTTTGGTTTCTGGCTAATCCTCCATTTAATTGTACAAAAGGTTGAAATAAAAGTTCCATATCCTTCTCTGCAATACCAATTCCAGTATCAGATACAATTAAATCAACTGCTTCGTGTTCTGGATAACCGCAAACGGTAAAACTAACAGTACCACCTTCAGGAGTAAATTTAATCGCATTGGTGAATAAGTTTAGTAAAATTTGCTTTAAACAACGTTCATCTGCTTGTATAACAGTAATTTCATCATAGGAAGTATTAAATACGGAAATATTTTTTTCATGAGCCAATTTACTAGTAATACGTTGACATACATTACCAATAGTTTCAATCATAACCGAAGATATATCTAACTTAACTTTGCCAGCTTCTATTTTTGCGAGGGACAAAATATCATTAACAATTACTAATAATTTATTGCCACTATCTGCAATTGTGTGTAATGGATTGATTTGTTGAGTATTTAGATTTCCATAATAACCTTCTTGCAAGGCATCAGTAATTCCTAAAATACCATTTAGTGGAGTGCGCAATTCATGGCTTATATTGGCCAATAATTCATCTTTAAGACGAGATGCTTGAGATAATTTTGCATTAGAAACAGTTAATTTTGAATCATAATCTTGAAGTTGTTGTTTTAAGATTTTTGAGCTATTTACATCGCTGATAATCCCAACTATTTTATGTTCCTGCTGTAGATAAAAATGTTTAGCTATAAATAGTTCACCATTTTTACGTTGCATTTGAAATTCAAAATTTGTTCCTATCTTTAACTGTTGAACAAATTGTTGATATACCTCGTTATTAATATATAATAGACTAATTTTTTGTTTAATAAGTTCTTGTTCTTTATAGCCAAATATAATTTCAGTTGCATGGTTGCAAGATTCAATTTCCTTAGTTTGTAAATCAATAATTAACACGGCATCACTAAGGTTAGATAATATTCCTTGCAACAATTTTTGGGGTATGTTTAATATATTGGTCATCATAATTATTTGGTTTAGGAATGATTATATTTTGACAAGATTTAAATATTTTAAAGAATAATTTGAATATAGGATAACATCCAAATATGGTTAACAAGAATCAATAAATATAATTGATATTTAACCAACAATTTTATAACTAATCAGTATATTTATGCAAATAATATTATTTTTTCATTAAAAAATTCTATTAATTCAACTAGATATGATTTTTAATTCCGCCATAAAATACACCTATTAGGTAAGCAAATATATGTCCTTCTGTATTATCTAACCATAATGAATTAATCAAACAACCGACTACAATTGTGATGACTAATCCTTGAGCCATAAATTTAGCTTGATCAGACAGAGAATAGCTAACATGCCACATTGAGTATAACAATAAAATAAATAATCCAACTCCTATCGTTCCCCATTGAACAGCTATCATTAAATAGTCATTGTGAGGATTAGCGGTATTATTAGTAAATAATTTATTATATTCATGCGAAAAACTACCAGTTCCACTACCTAAAATTGGATTTTTGGCTATTAAAATTAGACTATTTTTGTAAAATTCTAATCTAATCCCAACCGAAGTATTAGTTTCACCATGTTGATAATCTTGAATATTAGTAATAACATTATCTACTCTTTGCTGTAATATTCCAGAAAAATTATAAGCTATTCCTGCTACAGTGATTAATATTACACCACCAATTAAAATACCTTTTAAATTATATACTTGATAAAAAAATATTAGAATTAAGCAGAATAAAATTACATAGCCAGTACGTCCAGCACTCATAAATAATATGTTATAAATAGCTAACATTATGATTATACTGTATAACCATTGTTTTTCCTGCCAGGCTTTTATTGCAATAAAATAAGTTGCCAAAGCCATTAATAAATTTTGGGTAATATGATTTTTAAATACAAAAGGATTTTGTGGATTGCCTTTACCAATATCTAACCCAGTAATAACCATTAAATAGGATAAAAATAATGTTATGCCCATAATGGCTAAAAAAGCATATAATCCCCATTTACGAGATTTTTCATCGGCAAATATTAAAATAAACATTGGAATATAAATAAATTCTCGATATTTATCTAACATTAAGGTAGCTTCAGAAAATGATACTGGTGTGTATAAAAAACCTAAACTAATAGTTAAAACAAGCGATATCGCCACTAATGCAATATTATGATGATATAACACAGAGAATTTTTGGGTATATTGGCCTTCAACTAATATAAATAAAAATGCTAATGGGCATAATATATTAGTTAAGGCTGTTGATATTGGAATGGATAAGCCAATTAAGATGGCTAAAATATATCTAGTTTTCAATTTATCAATTACACATACCAATAACTGTTTTACTTCTCATTTTATGATGCGGATTAATACTCATAGAAGGTCTTCTTTTAGTACCACAATCCTTATATGAATGAATAGTTTTTAGTGGTTTTCTTCTCAATTTTCGATATGAAGCTACAATTCGTCTGTTGCTATAAGGTCTCATAATTTACTCCTATTTAAACTTTCTTCCAAACTTCTTCAAGATCACCATCTACAAAAGCATCTGGCAAAATAACCGACCGATTTTTAAATAAAACTTTACTAGTTTCAGGAATAATAGCATAGTTCCAACAAATACTTTTGGTAATAAAATATACTAAATCTGTACTAGATGTGGCATAAAATGGTTCGATATTAAAATTATGCTCACGAGTAGTATTAAGTTCTTTAATGGCAAGTCGGTATAAAATCTTAAAAATTTTCTCAAACTCAATAATTTTACCATTTTTTAAATGTTGTGCAATCTCATTTTCAGCTTTAGCTAGAGCAATAGCATTAACATCATATTTTATCTCATTATTTTCTTCTGTAACTATATTATTATCTGATTCTTTATTACGTTTAAATCTAGCAAAGAAGCTTTTCTTAGGAACTATTTCTTCATCAGAATCTTGTTTTTTACTAGATTTAAATTTAGCTAACCAATCTTTTTTAGCAGAAGGCTCTTCAACAATAGTTTTAGTAAGTTTTGGAGAAGCAGTTGGATCATTAAAATAATCTGTTAAAGCTGGTGTGATTTCTTGCAATAGTTTAATTTGACGTGGAAAACGCATCACAGCTAGAGCATCACAACGACAAAAATCAATTAAATCTTCTAAAATTACTTTTCCACCAATTGAATGAATAACCATTTGTCGGCCAAGCTTAAAATTATGTTGTTCAAGATTAGCAAATTTTTTTAAATGTTGTTCATTGACTTCACTTAAATAAAAACCAACTTGGGTAAAAGTTCCTGGAATAGTGTAATTATCAAGATAGTTATTAAAAGAACGAACTAGAATATCGCCAGGTTTAATTAATTTTAAAATTTCTCTAGTATGATATCCTTTAATTACAAAACTATTAGGACGATAAGATATAAATAAAGGCCATTTAAATACTTTTATCTTACTTAATCCAGCTAATAATTTTGTGATAAAATCTGGTTTATAAGGCTGCATTTTTATTTCCAAGTTCTTGGTATACGACTAAAATATAAATTAATATGGTAATTGATTAGGGTAACCACAAGGGATTACCCCTACAAATCATTATATTACGTAGAGGCAATCCTTTATGGTTGCCCTTAACTGGATGGAAGTATTATTGAATTATTTACATTTATTTTGTTACAAAAAAATTCCTTTTAGAAAAAAATTCTGTATAATTTTACGCATGAATCATTCTGCCATCAACTCCTAAAGCTGCTTCATGTATTGCTTCGGATAAAGTTGGATGAGCATGAATAGTTCTGGCTAAATCTTCAGCACTAGCTTCTAATTCCATTGCTACAACTGCTTCGGTAATTAATTCTGAGGCATTAGTGCCGAATATATGAACGCCTAAAATGTTATCTGTTTTAGTATCTGCGATAACTCTTACCATTCCATTAATATCACCGTTAGCCCTAGCTCTTCCACTAGCAGCAAATGGAAATTGACCTACTTTATATTCTATTGCATCCTGTTTTAATTGTTGTTCAGTTTTACCAACCCAAGCAATTTCTGGATGAGTATATACTACAAATGGCACTGTTGCATAAGACATTTCACTTTTCTGGCCGGCTATTCGTTCTGCAACCATAACTCCTTCTTCAGAGCCTTTATGAGCTAACATAGGCCCTCCAATTACATCACCTACTGCATAAATACCATCAATAGCTGTTTGACGTTGTTCATTAACTTGAATAAAACCACGTTCGTCAATTTTAATCCCAATTTCAACTGCATTTAAATTATCGGTATGTGGTTTACGCCCGACTGCTACAATAAGTTTATCTACTGTTAATGATTGATCAGAGTAAGAAATTATCACTTCATTATCAACAATATTAGTAGAAGTAACTTGGGCATTTAAATTAATTGTTAAACCTTGTTTTTTTAGCTCTCGTTGGGCTAAAGTGGCAATTTTACGGTCTGCCATGGATAAGAAATCTGGTAAAGCTTCTAAAATAGTAACTTTACTACCTAGTCTGTTCCAAACACTGCCTAATTCTAAACCAATAGCTCCCGCTCCGATTACTCCAAGTCGTTTTGGTATTTCGGTAAGATTTAAAGCTCCAGTCGAATCTAAAATAAACTTATTATCAAATGGTGCAATTGGTATTTGAACTGGAATAGAACCAGTGGCAATAATAATATTATCAGCACTAATCGTTTGTTGTTGACCATCTGGTGCAGTAATAGTAATCTGTTTATTAGCAAGTAATTTAGCAGTTCCAGTGATACTGGTTACTTTATTTTTTTTGAATAAGCCGGCAATGCCTTGAGTAAGAGTTTTAACAACACCCTCTTTACGAGCTTGCATAGTTGCAATATCTATCTTTACATTATCACATTGAATTCCATGGGTAATTGCTTCTTTTTGCAGAAAGTAATAATGATGGGAAGAATCTAACAAAGCTTTAGAAGGTATGCAACCAACATTTAAGCAAGTTCCACCCAAAGAAACCTGTCCTTCTAAATTAAGCCATTTATCAATACAAGCAGTCTTCATACCTAACTGAGCACAACGAATTGCTGCTACATATCCTGCTGGACCTGCACCTATTACAATAACATTATAATCTGTCATATTTAAATCTCTAATAATAAACGGGAAGGGTCTTCAATTGAA
>JQIA01001245.1_pt1 | contig 13715 bp, 14 predicted proteins | sample 811431 | NCBI WGS metagenome assembly JQIA01 (sample SAMN02998118, study PRJNA258478) | marine sediment metagenome | biome: marine; feature: seafloor; material: sediment; isolation source: oil-polluted sediment collected from 3 locations (0.5 km, 0.7 km and 0.9 km)... | place: USA: Gulf of Mexico ... | reverse complement strand
TGATTTAGCAACAGAAATTGTAATAATATCAACTTGTAATCGTACTGAATTATATTGTGTATTTGAACATGACAATGATAAAAATATTATAACTAATGCAATTAATAATTGGTTAAGTCATTATCATAATATACCTAGCCAGGTTCTACAAAATCATTTATATATCCATGAAAAAGATGAGGTAGTTCGTCATTTACTACGAGTTGCTTGTGGATTAGATTCGATGGTGCTTGGTGAACCACAGATTTTAGGACAGATTAAATCAGCATATAACACAGCTAAAGAAAGTAAGACTACTAAACGTTTATTAAATAAATTATTTGAGTATGCTTTTTCAGTTGCCAAACAAGTACGCACTGATACTGCAATTGGCTCTAGCCCAGTTTCAGTAGCTTTTGCCGCAGTACGTTTAGCCCAACAAATTTTTGGTAATTTACAAGGAAATACTGCTTTATTAATTGGAGCAGGAGAAACAATTGAATTAGCTGCTCGACATTTACATGAAAATAAGTTAGGCAGAATGATCGTTGCTAATCGTACTTTAGAACGAGCCAGTAAATTAGCCAAAGAATTCGCTGGTTTTGCAATTACTTTAGAAGAAATTTCTGCCCATCTTGCTGAAGCTGACGTGGTAATATCCTCAACTGCAAGTCAGACTCATGTATTAAGAAAAGCTGAAGTCGAACAAGCGATTAAGATTCGTAAACATCGGCCAATATTTATGGTTGATATTGCAGTGCCACGTGATATTGAACCATCAGTAGGAGATTTGGATGATGTATATTTATATAGTGTTGATGATTTAAATGAAGTAATTCAAGATAATTTACGTTCCCGAGAACAGGAAGCTCTTAAAGCAGAAGAGATAATTGATACTCAAGTGACTCATTTTATAAGTTGGTGGCGTTCTTTAGATGTAGTGACAACTATCTGTAATTTACGAGAACAAACTCAGGAACATAAGAATAATATAGTTAATAAGGCTAAACGCATGCTTGATAATGGCAAAACACCTCATGAAGTTATTGACTATCTGGCTCATACTCTTACTAATACATTGATGCACTCACCTTGTGTACAGTTGCGTCAAGCTGGTTATGATGGACAAAATGAATTAATAACCGCCGCTCAACAGTTATTCCAACTACCTGATGATGATTTGTTGTAAAATAATTGTTATAAATTTTTTTTAAACCAATCTTATTCCACTGATTTTATCAGTGGCTATTAATATTTAACTTTCTTTGAAGCAAGAATTATTCCCAGTTCTTAAACATCAGTAGCCATCTAAGAAACTGCTTCAATTATTTAAACTAAAAAATCATGAAAGATTCCATCCGTAATAAATTAGAAAATCTAACCGACCGATTACAAGAACTAAATGCTTTACTAGCCGATCCTGGTGTTATTAATAACCAAAATAAATTTAGAGATTTATCCAAGGAATATGCAGAAATTCAACCAATTGTTACTAGTTTTCAAAAATATCAGGAAAATTTAAAAGCTGTTGAATCAGCAAAAGAAATGTTGCAGGATGAAGATGCTGAAATTAGAACTTTAGCCAAAGAAGAATTAGAGCAAGCAAATAATAATAAAGAAATTTTAGAACAAGAATTACAATTTTTATTATTGCCAGAAGACCCAGATGATAATCACAATACTTTTGTAGAAATTCGAGCTGGTGCTGGTGGTGACGAAGCAGCTTTATTTGCCGGTGATTTAATGCGAATGTATAACCGTTATGCTGATAAATTAAATTTGAATATAGAAATTATCAGTCAAAATGAAGGGGATCATGGTGGTTATAAAGAAATTATTATGCGAATCAGTGGTCAAGGAGTATATTCACGTTTTAAATTTGAATCTGGAGGCCATCGAGTACAACGAGTCCCAGAAACAGAAGCTCAAGGCCGTATTCATACTTCTGCTTGCACAGTAGCTGTGATGCCAGAAGTAGATGAAATTGATGAAATTGAGATTAATTCAACTGATTTAAAGGTAGATACTTTTCGAGCTTCTGGGGCTGGTGGACAACATGTTAATAAAACAGATTCTGCCATTCGGATTACTCATTTACCTAGTGGCACAGTGGTGGAATGTCAAGATGAACGTTCTCAACATAAAAATCGAGCTAGAGCCATGTCTTTATTGCAATCTCGATTATTGAAAGTAGAAAAAGATCGGCAACATGCAGAACAGGCAGAAACTAGACGTAATTTGGTAGGTAGTGGTGATCGTTCAGAAAGAATTCGTACTTATAATTTTCCTCAAGGCCGAGTTACAGATCATCGGATTAATTTGACTTTGTATAAGTTAGATGATGTATTGGGAGGCGATTTGAATTATGTGATTGAACCATTGAAACGGGAACATCAGATGGATTTATTGGCTGAAATGGGCGAATAATAATTTATTATTGCAAAGAGTAATAAAAATACTAAATGGAACGTATTATTTTTTATCATTGTTCCCAAACTCCAGTTTGGTAAGACCCTGCTAAGAAGCTCTGCTTCACATAAAAAAGTTATAGTGATATGCCAAAAAATTCAAAGAAAAGCTTTTAGAACATTGTATTCCCAAACTGGAGTTTGGGAATAAGATTAAATATATTATATTTTTACATAAAACTAAGATTATTTACAGTAAAAATTTTACTTAGCCGAAAACGGAGAACTTTTTTGATTGATATAGTTAATTAATCTCTGGGCTGGTAAATAACCAGGAATCAATTCACCATCAGATAAAATTAAAGCCGGTGTGCCACTAATTCCAATACTTTGACCTAAATTATATTGATCAGCAACTGGATTATTGCACTCAGCTTTCTCAATTTCTTTTCCTGCCTTAGCATCAGTCATAGCCTGTTGTTTGTCCTTAGCACACCAAACTGATACCATATCATTATAAGTCCCAGAACCAACCCCAGCTCTTGGGAAAGCCAAATAACGTACTTCAATTCCTGCCTCATTTAAAGCCGGAACTTCATTATGAATTTTAGAGCAATAAGGACAATCAACATCAGTAAAAATATGAACTACATGTTTAGTGCCATTTTCTGGAGCAAAAACTACCATATCTCTTACATTTAAACTATTGAGAGCTTTAAGACGTAATTTTGAAAACTTGCTATCAGCTATATTTTTACCGGTTTTCAAATCACGAATCTCACCCATAATCAAATAATTACCATCGGCACTAATATATACAATCTCTGAACCAATCATAGCCTCATACACTCCTGGAATAGGAGTAGTATTTAATTTAATTTTACTAATATCAACCTTAGCAAATTTCTTTAAAGCTTCTGTAACTGCTGTTGGAATATCAGAATCAGTTTTTTCTTCAGCTAAAGCAAATGAACTTATGGTTAACAAAACCATCAATAAATAAATACGCATAATTTATCCTTATATTAATCTCTAAAGTTGTTAAATTGTAATGGTAAACCCATATCCTTCTCACGCAATAAAGTCATAATTTGCTGTAAATCATCACGTTTTTTTCCAGTAACTCGTACTTGTTCAGATTGAATTGAGGCTTGCACTTTAATTTTAGAAACCTTTATCATCTTTACAATAATTTTGGCATTTTCTTTATCTATACCTTGTTTAACAGTAACTGGTTGACGAGCTTGACGATTTTGAAGTTCTGGCTCTCCAACAGTAAAAGCAGCAATATCAATACTTCGCTTGGCCGATTTTTTATATAAAATATCAGTCATTTGTTTTAACTGAAATTCATTTTCAGCATGCAAGGTTAAAATTAAAGTATCCTGATTATATTCTATATGAGCTTTAGAACCTTTAAAATCAAACCGATTCGTAATCTCACGATTAGTTTGATCAACCGTATTAGATAATTCATGCAAATCTACTTCTGAAACGATATCGAAGGATGGCATTGTTTACTCCAATAATTAATGAGGTTTTTTAACAGCAATTTTCTCTTTAATACGAGCAGCTTTACCACGAAGATTACGCATATAATATAATTTAGCTCGTCGTACATCACCATGTCGTTTAACAGCAATAGAATCAATCATTGGACTATAAGTTTGAAATACTCTTTCTACTCCTTCACCGTGAGAAATTTTCCGCACGGTAAATGCAGAGTTGATCCCTCTATTTCGTTTAGCAATCACTAAACCTTCAAATGCCTGTAAACGTTCTCTAGCACCTTCCTTAACTTTTACTTGAACTGTGATAGTGTCACCAGGTCTAAAAGTTGGAAATTCATTGGTCATTTGTTCTTGATCTAATTGATCGATAATATTTGTCATTCATTGTCTCCTATTTAATTAAGGATTAAAATCTTAAAAAGCTGAGTTTCACTTGCGATCTACCCAGCATATGGTATATTTTTCTTTCTAATACAGATGTTGAGAATAAATTTTATGACATTGTGCATCATAAATACTTATTTTTTAAACAATTCAGGATGTAATAGTTGAGTTCGTTCTAAAGCTTGTTGCTGTCGCCAATTAGCAATTTCTGCATGATTACCAGATAACAATATTGCTGGAACTTTCTGACCATCAATTTCTTCTGGCCGAGTATAAGCTGGATAGTCCAATAAACCAGAGGAAAATGAATCTTCTTTGGCTGATTTTTCGTGGCCTAATGCCCCTGGTAATTGTCGTACTAAAGTATCAATTATTACCATTGCAGCTAATTCTCCACCACTAAGAACGTAATCGCCTATTGACCATAGTTCATCAATATCTTGCTCGATCACTCTCTCATCAATACCTTCATAACGACCAGCTACTAAAATCATATTTTGATAACTTAATAGAGTTTGCACACCAGCCTGATCTAAACGTCGGCCCTGGGGAGATAAGTAAATTACTTTAGTTCCATGACCTAGTTTTTTTCTTGCAGAATTAATTGCATTTCGTAGTGGTTGTACTTGTAATACCATACCTGGACCACCACCATAAGGCCGATCATCTACTCGATTATGCTTATTATCAGTAAAATCTCTAGGATTCCAAATTGATAGAGTGAAAATTTCCTTTTGCAAAGCCCTAGAAGTTATTCCACCACAACTTAATGTAGCAAACATTTCTGGGAATATGGAGACAACTCCAATATGCATATTAAAAATCTGCATCCCAATCAACTAACAAAATACGCTGAGTTAGGTCAACTTTAACCACTACTTGATGCAATACAAATGGAATCATACGTTGGCGTTCTCCTTCCACAACCAGCACGTCATTAGCTCCTGTTTCCAAGAGATAGTCAACATGACCTAAATTAATACCTTCATTATTAATCACTGTTAAACCTTCCAAATCAGACCAATAATATTCATCTTTTGGAGCTGCTGGTAATTCAGTTCGATTCACCATAATATCTAAACCTAATAAACGAGATGCAATATCACGTTCATCAATCGATTCAAACTTAACAATAATTCCTTTAGCATGCAAACGTCCATCTTGCAATATTAAAGTTTGTCCTTGTAGTTGCCAAGGAGAATAATCAAGAATATTACTAATTGGATCAGTATATGAAAATACTTTCAGCCAGCCTTGTACCCCATATAGGCCGTTAATATTTCCGACTGTAATTAGATTTGGCATAATGGGATAGAGCAGATTAGGCTGGAGCTACTTCTGAGGTAGTAGCAGGTGCAACTTCTGGGGTAGGCTCTGCAGATTCTGGGGCAGCAGATATAACTTCTGGAGCTGGTTTTTTTCTTTTAGGTTTATAACTATTATCGACTGGAGGTGGAGGTGGATTCTTGATATAACTTTTAATTAAATTAGCTACTCTGTCCGATGGTTGGGCTCCTACTCCAATCCAATAATTAGCACGTTCTAAATTTAAACGTAAAGGTTCGTCATTGCCTTTAGCAATCGGATTAAAGAAACCTAGACGTTCAATAAAACGTCCATCACGACGATTACGTGAATCAGTGACAATTATATGATAAAAAGGCCGTTTTTTAGCACCGCCACGAGTTAAACGAATAGAAACCATGTATATATTACCTTGGTAAAAAATTAAAAAAATTGGAATTCAAGATTTATCTTGGGTGAAATTCTTAAACTTTATACTATGAAAATGAAATATACCGTATAAAGTATTATAGTAATTCTTAACTATTAATTAAAAATAGATGTTAATCAGTTATTTATACATCTAACTGGGAAATACCATTAAATAATTATTCATTGATGATATCTACTCCAGTTGGTGGAATAAATATAAATAAATTCTTATCAAGTTTTTGATTATTTTGTATCTGTTCAAAAACAATATAGGTAGTTTGACCTAAACTATCAACTAATTCAAGACCTGATAAAGATTTATTCTTAATATCAATCCGTATACTGTCAAATTGATTCTGTTCATCTTTAGGAACTAGTTCAAATCTTAATGAGTCACTTTCGACAGGTAACTGATTAATGAAAAAGTCTTTTTCTATATTAGTATTGCTGCCAAATAAAAATGCAGGTGTTTTTCCTAGAGTGTTTGCTAGTTTTTTTACGGTTATTTGTTCTAAATCACTATCATAAATCCAGATTTTTTGGCTATCAGCAACTATCAGTTGTTCATAAGGTTGTTTATATTCCCAACGGAACATATTTGGACGTTGAACATACATTTTACCTTGGGATTTTTCTAGTAAATTACCTTGTTCATTAAAAAGACTTTGTTTAAACTGTCCCTGCATAGTTTTTAACTGTTCTAAAAAATCATCTAGCAATTCGTTAGCAAAAACTAGTTGTGGTAATAGTAATAGCCACATTAGTTTAGAAATATATCTAGTTACATTTTCCATTTTATACTACAACCAATGCTTGGAATTTGATTTGAATCCACTGGTTTGTCTGCTAATATTGCATCTAAAGCTGCACGAATATCCTTACCATCAACTGGTGTATCATTACGAGGTCTAGCATCATCTAGTTGGCCTCGATAAGCACATTTCAATTCACTATCAAAAATATAAAAATCAGGGGTACAAGCAGCTTGATAGGCTTTAGCTACGGCTTGTGTCTCATCAAATAAATATGGAAAAGGATAACCTTCTTGTTGCATTTTTTCCGGCGAATCCTCTGGATAATTAGCAACATCATTAGAATTAATTGCAATTAATACAACACCTTTAGATTTATAATCACTAGCAAGCTGAATTAATTCTGACTTGATATGTTTCACGTAAGGACAATGGTTACAGATAAACATTATTACTGTAGCAACGTTAGATTTTAAAATATCAAATGATAATGTCTTGCCTGTAGCTGGGTCAAGTAGATTAAAATCTGGAGCTTTAGTACCTAATGGCATCATATTAGATGGTATTGCAGCCATAAATATCCTAATTTAGTTAGAGATTCATCAAATTTTTCATTATAACATGGAATCTATAATTGTTATTGATCTTCCAAATATATTTTTGATAAGTTAACTAGGTTATTATAGTAGTATTAAGATATAATTCGTAAACTGACTACATCATACGGGAAATCTATATACCGTTTGCGTAATTTCAGTTAGTAAAAAAGTAATAAGAACGAATCTATCAATTTCTCCCATAAAGTTCCTTCATTAATAGAAGTTAAAGCAATGAGAGGACGTTCTAAAATTACTTGATTGCCCATGTTAATTTTTAGAGTGCCGTAGCTTTTCCCTTTGAATACTGGAGCCATGATATATGGAGTAGAAAATACTGTTGCTTTTAATTTATTATATTGTCCCTTGGGTATAGTGACATATAATATATCTGCTAAACCTAATTTAAATTGTTTTTCGGAGCCTTTCCAGACTTTAGCAAAATCTAAAGGTTGATAAGCTTTATAAATACGAAAAGTTTCAAAAAAACGAAAACCATAATCAAGCATTATTTCGCTTTCTCTAATTCTTGCTTTGTCATTTTTAGTTCCCATAATCACTGAAATTAAACGCATTTTTCCTCGTTTAGCAGAAGAAATTAAACAATAACCAGCTTTTTCGGTATAGCCTGTTTTTATTCCATCTACACTTGAATCACGTTGTAATAACCTATTACGATTATGTTGAATAATATTGTTATATGTTAATTCTTGTTCTGAGTACCAACGATAATATTCTGGGAAATTACGAATTAATAACTTGGAAAGAGTAACTAAATCATTAACTGTAGTATAATGTTCAGTATCTGGCATACCAGTACTGTTAGTATAATGAGTATTAGTTAAACCTAAATGTTTAGCTTGCCGATTCATTAAACTTGCAAAAGCTTTTTCAGTTCCTCCTATAAATTCGGCTAATGCAATACTAGCATCATTCCCTGATTGGATAATCATCCCCTTAAGTAATAATTCTACTGATACTTCGCTGTCTATTTCTAAATACATTCGAGAACCAGTCATACGCCATGCTTTCTCGCTAATAGTGACAATATCATCCAATTTTACTTTGCCAGATTTAAGTTTTTCAAATACTAAATAAGCTGTCATTAATTTAGTCAAACTAGCTGGTTCAATTCTTTTGTCAGCATTTTTTTCCATCAATATTTTACCACTATAAAAATCTTGTAAAATATAAGCATCCGCAGTAATTGATGGTGGAGTCGGGACTAAGTTTATAGCCGTAACCTGAATGGAATATAGGAGGAGTAGTAAAAATAGTTTCATATTAAACAAATATTATAAACCTCTTACTTCTAATAATTGGGAAGGGTTGCGTAATAAGTTTAAACTATTTGCAGCAACGTAGGACAATTTAATTATTTTTTGATTATGATATAAACGGTCATTGATGGTTACTATTACAGTGCGACCAGTACGAAGATTCTTAACCCTAACATTTGACATCAATGGTAAATTTACATGAGCTGCTGTCATATTATACATATCATAAATTTGCCCACTAGTTGTCCTAATCCCATTTTCAGCCAATTGGTATTGAGCAGCATAACCTTTAACTATATAGTTTGGATTGTTAGGTACATAATTGCTAGAAGGTTGTTTTAGATATTTTGGTCGAGAAATATTTTTTCTTGGACTATTAGGTTCAGTCCTATTATTTTTTAAATGAGTTGCTGGTGAAGATGGAGCAATTTTTTTAAGAGGCCGTTTTTTAGGAGTACGATAAGTTGGTTCTGAATATATAGGTTGATTAGAACGTTTTGCTGGTGCAACTGGTGCTAATCTTTTATAAGGACGATGTCTGGGAGAATTATAAGCTGGTTCTGAATATCTGGGGCTATTATAATCCACGGTTGGAGCAACTGGTGTTATAGTCCTATCATGATGATGGCGATCAGATGGATATTTATTCGTAATAGAACAACCACTTACAACAAATCCTAGTAATAAAATTTTAAATATATTATTTAGCATTTTCAATTTCCTCTGCTAGTTGATAAACAGCCATTGCATAATGTTTGCTACGGTTATAACGGGTGATAACATAATAGTTCTGAAAACCAAGCCAGTAGGCAGTACCAAGTTTAGTTTCTAAATCTATTACCATCCCATTAGTATAATTTGGTTCTGTACCAAGGTATAGTAGACCCCATTGTTTAAGTTGTTGTAAAGTATATTTAGGGGCAAAATCTAATGCTAGTAATTTTTTAATGGCATTAGTGCGTATCTTAGTTGCAGCGATGACTGGTTTCCCGGTTTGCCAGCCATGTTTATTAAAATAATTGGCCACACTACCTATGGCATCAGCATTATTAGTCCAAATATTACGTTTATTATCACCATCAAAATCAATTGCATAATTGCGAAAACTGCTAGGCATAAATTGGCCAATTCCCATCGCACCAGCATAAGAACCTTTTTGTTGCAAAGGGTCTATTCCTTCATCATGAGTTAAAATCAGATAGTTCTCTAGCTCTTTACGAAAATAATCGGCTCGCCTTGGGTAATGGAAAGCTAAAGTTGTCAGGGCATCCAAAACTCTAAAATTACCAGTATTTTTACCATATATAGTTTCTACTCCAATTATAGCAACAATAATCTTAGCCGGAACTCCAAAAGTTGCTTCTGCTCGTTTTAATGTTTTAGCGTTATTATTCCAAAACTTTACCCCTGCTTTAATTTTTTTAGCATTAACAAATATCTTTCGGTATTTATGCCAAGGTTTGGGTTTGGCTTTGCTTTTTCTAGCTGGTCGAAACATAATCTTTAAAATACTTTGTTTTACTTTGGCTTTTCCAAGTAGTTTGGTTAAATATAATTTCCCAAAGTTATGTTTACTAACCATATCATTAATAAATTCTTCTTGGGTAATTACTTTGGCATTTAAAATAGTAGAACTTAATAAGACTATAATTAATATAACTAGTTTAATTTTATCCATAATTTATATATCCTTTTTAAGGTTACAATTTGATTAACTAACTTTTTTACCAACAATAAGCATCCAGCCATCTTGTTCTTTTGTTTCTTCAATTTCACAATAAGGTTGGTAGGCTGTAATAATAGATGTAGTTTGCTCTTGCAAGATTCCTGACAATATGATCTTAGCCTTAGAATTCAGGTGTTGTGCTAGTAAAGAGGCTAAATTAATTAATGGAGTTGCTAAAATATTAGCTAAAATATAATCAACTTTTATATTTGTTGGTAGTTGATCTGGTAAAACTGGGGTAATAAATTTCTCTACTTTATTGTTTTTAGAATTGTTTTCAGTAGCTTCTAACGCTTGCGGATCATTATCCACTGCCCAAATATGTTTTGCTCCCAGTTTAGCCGCAGCAATCGCTAAAATTCCAGAACCGCAACCATAGTCAATTACAGTTTTATTTGCTAAGTTTTTTTGCTTATCAAGCCATTCTAAACATAGAGCTGTAGTTGAATGTGTACCAGTTCCAAATGCTAATCCAGGATCGAGAATAATATTAATTGCTTCTGGAGCAGGAGGAGTTTGCCAGCTGGGACATATCCAAACTTGTTCGCCAAATTGCATTGGGTGAAAATCATCCATCCATACTCTAACCCATTCTTTATTTTCTAAAGTCTGGATTTGGTAAGCTGGTAAATTTAATAATTGTAATTGTGCAATATCAATTTCATCTTCAAATAAGGCAATTATTTTGGTATATTCCCATAAAGGAGTAGTGTCTAAAGATGGTTCATATAATGGTTGATCTTTAGCATCTAACCAAGTAACTGAAATTGATCCAATAGCGACTAAAGCATCAGAAATTTCATCAACTTTAGTGGCTTCAGTGTCTAGTATAACTTGTAACCAGGTCATTTTTTAATTACTACGCCAAGGTGGTAAAAGAGGTTCTCTTGGAAAACCTTCTAATTCAAAAAAAGCTGTGCCAGTTCTTTGGCCTTTATTTTCATCAGTACGCAAAGTTAAAGGATAGCCAAGTATTGGTTCTGCTAATTCAGATACTGTTAATTCTACCATAGCATGACCATAATCATCATTTAAAAATAGGCCTTCATTGGTAACACTAATAGCAATTGTAATAGGATGGTTTGGTTTAGCGGAAAATACACTACTTAACCCTATAATTCCAGTAGTTGTAGAGCCATGATTAGCATCAACTTTATCATTATAAATTGCTTGTTTACCATTTAAAAATACACTGATAATATTATTTTGGTCATTTACATTAACCCAAGTAATTTTAGTTAGTTTTAATCGCAATCGAAGTACATTACTTGGATCAATTTGACTCAAAAAATTTTTATAATCCATAATCTCTCGTCGCATGTTGCGTAACGGAGCTTCTTGTAAATATCTTTGAATATGTACTAAATCTGGATTTTTTACTACTTTATCATATAATTCTTCGTCAATCCGTTCATGAATTTTATAGCGTAATAAAGCTATTGTTTTTTTGCCATTACCAGTTTGTAATTGAGGCGGAAATTTAGTATATTCTCTTAACAAATTTTCAGTTTCAAGTAAATCAACATTATTTTTTAAAGTTTGTTCTACTAATTCTTCTAACTCCTGGACAACAACTGCTTTAAAAGAAGTTTTTAGCCCTTCTAAATGTTCAGTTGGATGATGGTTAATCAGAGCTTGAGCAACATTCACAAACTGTTTGGTTTGGATTTTTTCTTCATAAGAAATCAAAAATTTCAACCAATTTTGTTGCTCGGTAAGTTGTAATAAATGGGTTGCCAATTGGTTTTCCCATGTAATACGCTTTTGACGTTGTTTATCAGTTTCAACTTTAGGATATAGTGGTAAATTGTGTAATTTAACCAAAGCATTACTAATTTTATCAAAATTTTGCCAATTATTTTTAGCAAAAAATTTATTATCTCGTAAAGCATCAGCATTTACTTGACTATTTTGTAATAATTCAGCATTTAATTTAATATTTCTAGCTTGTTGAGCATGTTTGCCACGAGGATAATGAATTAAATATTCTGTCGCAAAATTAGCTGCTATCATTAAATCAGATTGAGATTTAATTACTGGTTCCCATAATAATTTTTCTCTATTGGTTTGTAATCTAATTAGATGAGAACTAGCTTCATCATTATTAAAAAATATTCTAGCCAATGAATGACGGAAGTAGGGAGCTGCAATATAATCAATTAGCCAATTTTCTGCTGTATCAAGTTGTTTCGTAGTAGTATGAGGTAAGTTAGCAACAATGGTATGTTGTCTATAATTCATAATATCTATACTAGTTTCTGTAATAAACCATAAAGCAATAACTGTAACAAGTCCATAAAATGTTCGAGTAATTCGTTTACGCCGACATTCTTGTAATAAAATTTTAATTTGTTTAATCTGTTCTGAATTTTTGGGAAACCTTTCTAATAATAGTTGACCATTTTTTTTACATTTATCAGAATTATTGTTGACTTGTTCTTTAAATTGCTGTAAGTCTATACTATTACGTTGTTGAGCTAACCAAATAAAAGCATCTTCTAAACCAAATGATTTTGATTCTATAGAATTTTGTTGTTCAGATGTTCCTAAAGCACTGACTGGGAATATCTTAAAATTTCCTTCTGTTGTTGAAAAACGTAATATATCAACCAATCTTCTATGAGGTGGATTTAAATTGATGAAGACATCTAATTTAGTCTGTTCATTGGCTGGTTCAGAATAATCTATCTTACTATATCTATCCCATTTGGTAATTAATAATGCTACTGGTATATCCAGTGCTACATTTACATTTGATTCCCTTAATAATAAACTGAACGTTTGTTGTAATTTAAACAATTCATCTGAATTATTAGCCTCTGGAAGTGGAACTTCAGCAAACACAACGATTCCATCCATTTCAGCAAACCTACGCCGTAAATTTTTGGCAAGCACATTAACATTCATTGGTGGATTGATTAAATCACCAGAATAATCAACTAATTCAATTCTAAATGTTTGATGAGTTGATGCTGTAAAATTATACTCAAATACAAACTGTTCATTACTTTTAGGGTTGGGAGCTGGAAATTCTTGGTTAGCTAATTTATTAATTGCTGTTTCCATCCAGTCCTTACTATTTTTTTGTAATAAATGTTCTTGACTATTTTCTTTACTAAATTTTGGAATTTCTGGTGGATACCAAATACAACTATGACTTAATGGATGTGGATTGCGTTGCATAGCTAATGCAGCTAATAAACAAGTTTTACCAGAACCTGATAATCCATATAAAGCTAATCGATAAGTATTTTTAAATTTTTTATTAAGCATATTTATTATCAATTTTATTGTAAATTTATGAACTAGAAATAATGTCTTTTATAATCTTTTAAATTTATTCACAAGACTTAATTTCCCAAT
>JQIA01001244.1_pt1 | contig 13718 bp, 10 predicted proteins | sample 811431 | NCBI WGS metagenome assembly JQIA01 (sample SAMN02998118, study PRJNA258478) | marine sediment metagenome | biome: marine; feature: seafloor; material: sediment; isolation source: oil-polluted sediment collected from 3 locations (0.5 km, 0.7 km and 0.9 km)... | place: USA: Gulf of Mexico ... | reverse complement strand
GCGATCATTTCAATCGTAACGTTCTCAACGCCTTTATCTGCGAAAAGATCAAAAGCCGCTTCAACGATGTCACGTTCCCGTCGATCGAATTCTCTCTGTTTTCTGTCTTCAATTCCCATAATCGGCCTCTGTTTAAAATAACCATGTGACTGTAAGTCACAAAATAAACATTGGTCATGCGTTTGTCAACTTTTTTTTGATCCTGTAGGAATTACAACAAAAAGACGGGGTGATTTGATTTTGTATTAACGAACTGCAAAACTATCAATCTTGCCTTGCGACCCATTTTCTTTGAATTTTTTTGTAAATGTTGTTTTTAATTAAAATATCATCAGCCTTTTTTAATTTCCAATACATGTCATTGGAAATTGTTTTACTGACACCCATATAGACCTGAGTCTCATTCAGTTTGTATTCGTGAACAAAAACCTTATCAGATAGATTATTTGACTTTATTAAATAGACAAGACTTCTTTTGTCTTCCATATAGCCGAGGTATTTATTCTCAGCAACAAGGCGTACAGAATCCTTTATCAAGGTTGTTTTTTTTCTGAAATTAACGGCAAATGCCGGATCAGAATTAATGCGTGCGTTGAATTCAGTGGAAAAAAAATAATCCTGTTGATAGATGATTTTTTTGTGGTTTTTTTTTGCAAGAGTTGCCAGGTCGTTTAAGGATACTATTGCTTCATTCTTATGTTTAACGGAAAGGAGAACTCCCATAATTTCATTATCATGCGGCCCAAAAAAGAACATTGACCTGGCTCGTTCTTCCGTTGGGCTGAGGTCAGCCAACATAATCGGTTTATGCTCCATGTCGTGCAGTGCTCTTGACCATGGGATGTTTTTAAAAATCAACTTTATGCCGGCTTTATCAGCAAGAGCGCGATAAGCATCCACACTGCTTCCATGCCACTCACCGTTTTCCTGATAATAAAACGGAGGCCAGGCATCAACTCTGCCGATAATAAACGCCTGTTCCTCCCCATATACAGGTACAGACAATATTATCAGAAGGGTAATCACCAGCCCTGTAATTTTCATTTTCATGCATGAGTCCCCTAATTTTTCTTTCTGATTAATTATTGAATTTTTTGATTCCGGCAAAAACAGAAAAAAAGCACATTATTATTTGAACATGGTGCCGTCAGTTAATTTTAGTGATGATATTTTAGAGATTATAAAATTGATAATAATTTTATATCATACCTACTTTGGTCCATTTCTACAAATATATAATTATTGTTAGCATCAGAGTTTAAAAAAACTGGTAAGGGGGCATAAATGACAAATGAAGAATTAATCCTACAAAAAATTGAAAAATTAGAAAGCCGTATTGAGCCTTTAGTCAAATCAGCCGATAACCTTATCGAGTTAAAAAAAACAACATTATCCCACTGGGAAATCATGCTGTTGTATTTTTAATAAAAGAACTGCAGGAAGTTGAACCCGGTTTTCAGCTTGAAGATTTATTTCTGCTTATAAAGCAGAAGATGCGAAATGTAAAAAATCTGACATTTTCATTAAAACAAGTTGCAAGTATTATTGAATTTGTACAAGATATAGAATCTTTACTGAAGTCTGCAGTCCCTCAGTTTATTGCTTACCTGGACAAGCTTGACCAACGTGGTGTTTTCAGAATTATCAATGCTATTATTGATGTATGCGCTAAGGTTGCCTCAGCCTTTACAACCGAGGATATTGACCGTATTGGTGACGGTTTTGTCGCGCTTCTTGGCCTTGTGGAAAATATCTCAGACCCGAAAGTTATTTCGTTTCTTGAAAAGGCTATAGAAATTCCTGTAATTGCAGATCTTGAAAACAGTTCAACAGTTGGGCCCATAGGTCTTCTTTTTGCGGGATTCGACGATGAAGTCAAGGATGGACTGGGAATCGTCCTGCAGTTTATGCGAGTCCTTGGAAAAATTAACAAAGAGACAGAACACTAATCCAAAAACCATGTTAATACTTCAGGCATTTAGCCGGAATCTGATATTTGAAGGTCATCGTGTTGTAGGTATGGACTTTATCTTTAACTTCAATTTCGTGGCAGAGTCGGTTAGTTTTTTGCTTATGAACGCGTTGATATTATGCTCTTTTACAGCATGGTTCTCCTGGAATTTTTTGTCATTTGCAGTGAACGAAAAACTGAAAGAGCCCAGAATGTTTTTTTCCAGTAATAATACCTGATTCCTGGTTGAGCTTCAAACCCTAAAGATAAAAAAAATAGTAACTATCAACCTAAATCCAGTGCATTACCAAAGACAGCCATGCATAAATATTTATCAGTATTTACTCTCAAATTATATTCTAATAGCCGAGCAGGTTTCTGATATATTCTTACCTACCCGGAATTCCGGGTAGGTTGTGATAACTGTTTTATAAATATTACATCATAAGAAGATTATCCCGCAGCTGGCCAATCTGAATACCGAGTCCAAAACATCTTCCTCTATCGATGCAGACATCAGCATCTGATTCTTCAAGGTATGTTTTCAGGTGTTTTGCCCCTTTGGTAATGTCCACCAGCCAGGCATGCTCTGCTGTATCATACTCAATGATTATGTCTTTACCTAAATCGCCAATATCAGGATAGACTTCTTTTATTTTGCTGTATACTTCTGTTTTTGTATGCATATTTTTCTCCTTTCCGTTTAAAAACGGATCTGATTTCCGGAGCTTGTAGGTGAGTATCCTATAATTTAAAGATAAACACTATTAGGGGAGTATCAAACCGGTTTGACTGTTTATTAAATAAAACATATGTTCCAATATTAAAAATTTCTGACTGTAATAAGCGCTTTCAACAACTAAATATTTCCAATGGGCCATAATTATAGTATGATAAATAACAGGATTCACATCGCGAATACTTTCATCCTTATTCATAAATTCAGCAAATTATGCGGTTTACTTACAGAAACATCAATTTTTATGGAACAGTTGTATGTTAGAAAAAATTGAAGTGCTTATTAATATTGGAACCGGTAATATTCCTGAAAAAGTTTCACGCCGAATACGTACCGTTAATATGATGGCTTTTATTGCCGCGTCATTGTCGTTTATTTATGCTGTTTTATATTTTTTATTCTGCGGGGCTGTCCCCACAATTGTTAATCTACTGGCAATGTTTTTTTACATACTTGTTTTTTTTCTTAATTATTATGAAAAAAGAGAGGGTGCAAAAGCCTTGATTATTGCAGTTTATTTGCTTCAGCTCTTCATACTGACCAAATTTATTTTTTCTTCTGCAACAGGATTTCATTATTTCTTTCTGGTCCTTCCTCCGCTCTCATTTTTGATATTTGCTCAACAGCAGAGGATTGCGAAGTTGTTAACATGCTTAGTGCCAATTGCTATTTTTTTTATCTGTGATGTAATCGAGATTGCATCGCCATTCATCCCCCTGTCTGAGGCAGTTGTCAGGGTCAGCCATCTGAGTTCTGTTATGTTTATATTCTCCGGCTTGTTTCTTATTATCTATGTATTTGCAGACAATATAAAGGAGAATGAAGAGGCGCTTGAAGACTCAATTCGAAAACTTGAAAAAGCCGTCTCAGAAATAAAGACGCTGAAAGGGCTGATTCCTATCTGCTCAAATTGTAAAAAGATACGTGATGATAAAGGGTTCTGGAATAATTTTGAAGCGCATATTCAGGAACATTCCGATGCAACATTCAGCCATGGTACATGTCCTGAATGTCTGGAAGAGCTTTATGGCGAAGAAGACTGGTATCACAAATTGAAAAAATCAAAGCTGCAGCAAGACTAAGGGCCGCCCCTCCTCTGATACAACTCTTTATATACAGGATACCCTGTCAGGTTGGTTTCTGCTTCAGAATTAATATGTCAGGCATTTAGCCGGAATCTGATATTTAAAGGTCATTGAGTTGTTCGTATGGACTTTATCTTTGACTTCGACCTCAATTTCAATGCTAAAATTCTGATACTGTTCACAGGTAACAGGTGATAATTCTTTCAGGGAGAGTTCTGCTGTTCTGTTATCAAATGTTTTTTGAAATCTCGCCTCAGGCATATTATGGCTGACAATGCTGTATCTTAGGTTTTTTGTTATACCGCCATTAATTTTTCCGGGAAATGCTGTCACAGAATTGTAAGTGTCTTCAGCACTGAAAGTGCTGCTGACATAAAAAGGATAGGAGACTACGGCTGAACCGGTAAGCTTCTTCCCCATGAAGGCGTCGATATGATACTCGCTTTTTGTATTGTTCTCATCAAATTTCTTATCTTTTGCAAGGAGCGTAAAACTAAAGGCGCCCCAGTTTGCGTTTTTTCCGGAAATAATGCCAGAATGAGGATCAAGCGTCAGGCCGGCGGGGAGACTGCCATTGCTGATGGCAAAAATGTAGTTTCCGCAGCCACCGGAGACATTAACCGGTGTTCTGTATGGCATTACGCTTTCAGCAAACGGAATTGAGGCTGTTGTGACCTTTAGTGGCTGGCCGCTGTTATCGATACGTATTGTGTAATCACCCGTCATATCTTCCTTTTCAGAAATTTTAAGGAAATAGATGCCGGGCGTTTTACAGTTAAAGACAAGTTTTGCATATTTCTCTTTGTCGCCATTGTCATTTCTATTTAATTCAGTCTTCAGGGCATCATATAGTGCAAACTCTGTATCAGTCAGCCGGTTATTTTTTACAGATTCAATGATAATAACATCTTCCGGCATCACTTTTGAAAAATCCATTCTGATATAATCGACATCACCCGGATAGTTGAAATTATGTTTTTGAGCATTATCCGGTAAAAGTGTATTGGTTGTGAGGAAAGTATTATCCCCTCCTGTTTCAAATTCATCAGGATAGTAATCAACAATTTTTACTGAGATATTCTTTTCGATTCTGTTTTCCGGGTGGATTGCATCAGCAGCAATTACGGTAAAGGAATAAATGATATTGCTTTTTTCCTCTGTTGTTCCGGTTATTGAACCCGTATTGTCCATTACAAGGCCCTTAGGCATATTAGATGTTTTGATGACAAATTTTCCGCTCCCCCCTTTTACAGACAACAGCGTTTTGAACGGCGCTCCTTTTAAAATATCCGGTATTGAATTTGCCTCTACTGCCAGTTGTGGTCCGGAATTGATAGTTTTTAACGTGTAATCACCAACACTGTCAGAGGCTTCAGAAATTTTAAGGAAATAGATGCCGGGTGTTTTACAGTTAAAGACAAGTTTTGCATATGTCTCTTTGCCGCCATTGTCATTTCTGTTTAATTCTGTCTTCAGGGCATCATAGAGTGTAAATACTGTATCAGTCAGCCGGTCATTTTTTACAGACTCAATGATAATAACATCTTCCGGCATTACTTTTGAAAAATCCATTCTGATATAATCGACATCACCCGGATAGTTGAAATTATGATATTGCGTCTCCTCCGGCAAAAGGGTATTGGTTGTCAGGAATGTATTATCCCCTTTTACTTCAAAGTCATCAGGGTAATAATCGACAATTTTTACTGAGATATCTTTTTGAATCCTGTTTTCCGGGTGAACAGCATCAGAAGCTATTACTCTGAATGTATAGATTACATTGCTTTTTACCAGTGTTGTACCTGTTATTACCCCCAGATTGTCTATGACAAGGCCTTCGGGCATATCTTCGGTTTTGATAGTAAATTTTCCACTGCCACCTTTTACCGACAGTGTTGTATTAAATGCTGCACCTTTAAGAACATCGTCAAGCGAATCTGCATTTATTTGAAGTTTAGGCCCGGTATTGACCATGCTTAAGGCATAATCGCCAACTTTGTTTGAAGCTTCAGAGGCTTTCAGATAATAAAAATCCGGACCCGGGCATTCAAAAATAATTTTAGCATACTGCCCGTTGCCACTATCAGAATCTGAAATGAGTTTTTCATTTAAGCCATTATAGAGTGTTATTTCAGTATTTGTCTCTTGTGTGAGCTTAAGAGTCTCAATTTTAATGATATCGCCCGGCGCTGTTGTCAGCAGATCAAGACGGATATAATCACTATCTCCTTTGGTATTAAATGTGTGTTCCTGAAAAGGTTCACCGGGAGTCATGACGTTCGTTGTGTTGATATCATTATCTGATGCGTTCTCATAAATATCCGGGAAAAAATCAACCACGTTCAGGGTGAATGCTTTTTTAATTGAAGTACCGGAATAAAGGGTGTCTTCAATTATTAAGTAAAACGGGTAGCTTCCGGAAATGGTGGTGACTTTGCCATTTATAAAACCGGTATTATCCATGCTTAGCGTTTGAGGCAACCCTTCAGATGTGAATCGATATTTTCCGCTCCCCTTTGCAGCTTCAAGTTGGAGGGAATAACTTTTGTTGGTGAGTGCATCCGGTATCAGTTTTGTAACAATTCTGACTGCAGGCCCCATATCGGTTATGGTCAGCCTGAAGTCGCCTGTCTTGTTGCTTTGCTCTTCTACTTTTAGTGTATAAATAGCCTGTACAGGGTTTTTGAAATAGAGACTTGAATAAGAGGTACCAGGTATCTTTTTATCAGATATCAGGTTTTTTTCCTGTGGATCAAAAAGACTCAGGATTGTCCGTGTTGGCTCTGTTCGTTCTGATGTTTGAATGTGAATTACATTGCCTTTTGCAATATCAGTCAGGTCAAGTTTCAGGTAATCGACATCCCCCTTATGATTAAAAGTATGCTCCCGGGTTATATCTCCCGGTTTTATAATGTTGGTTGTATCAAAATCGTTATCGCCTGTTGTTTCATACATGTCAGGGTAAAAATCGACAACAGTAAGAATGAATTCCTTTTCGGCAAAGACACCCGGATACATGGTGTCATCTAACCGCACTGTAAACGGGTACTTTCCGGCTAAAAGATCTGTACCATCTTCAACCATTATTAAACCTGTTTCGGAGAGTTTAAAGTTTCCCGGAAGTTTTTTTGATGAAAATCGATAATGCCCGCTGCCACTTTCAGCTTCGAGCTGGTAAAGGCTTTTTCCTTTTCTAAGAATATCCGGAACCAGTTCTGTTTTAAATGCCACTTTGGGGCCGGTATCCATCAAAAGAAGGCCATAGTCCCCAACATTTAAGGCTGATTCTTCAACAAGAAGGGTATAGATGCCTGGTTTATCGCATTCAAATACTAAACGCTCATAGGTTCCTTTGCCGATTTCAAAACCCTCTATCGGTTTTTTATCAGGATCGTAAATGTTTAATTTTGTGTTGGTTTCCTCTGTAAGACGTGAAGTTTGAATATCGATAATATTCCCCGGTGACACGGCTGAAAGATCGAGTCTTGTATAGTCGATGTCCTTTTTATGGTGAAAGGTGTGATGTTGAATCGGGTTCCCCGGTATCAAACTATTTTGTGTTGTAAAGTCATTGTCATTCTCCTTTTCAAAGCTGTCCGGAAAAAAGTCGACAACTTTAAGGTTAAATGACTGTTTATTTGAAGTCCCTTTCCAGGTTGAATCTGAAACCGAGACGATAATAGGATATATACCGGATTTTACATTAATACGGCCACTGATGATTCCGTCATCTGACAGATTTAATCCACTGGGTATGTTTTCGGCCGAAAAACGGTAATCGCCGCTGCCTTTTGATACAAGGATTTTCAGATTGACATCCGTATTTTTCAGTATGTCCGGGAATGTTTTAGTATCAAACCGGACTTTGGGCCCCTGATTTATTATTGAAAATTGATATTCACCTGTTTCTCCGGTCGCTTCTTCGATGCTGGCATAGTATATCCCGGTATTGGTACAGACATATAATAAGCCTGAGTAACCGTCTTCTCCCGGTGCCGATATGGTTTCAAGAAGACTGCCATCAGACCTGTGGAGTTTTAGCAGTGGTTTCGCCTCAGCATTGAGCCTGCTTGTCTTTACCCGTATAACATCCCAGACGCTGCTGGATCGCAGGTCAACTTTAACGATGTCACGGTCTCCGGGTTGATTAAAATTGTGAGATTGGCTGGGAGCACCTGGTTGTATTGAATTGGAAGACGTAAAGTCGTTGTCATTAAGGATTTCATAGTCATCCGGGAAAAAATCGACGACAGTTAATGGTAATAATATTTCAGCCGTTGCCAGTGATTTACTGTCTAATACCTGTATAGATATCTCATAGGTTCCCCGGTCAGCTGAAACCGTCCCATAGAGATTTCCGGATATACTCAGATTGAGCCCGGCAGGCAGGCTGGCCGCAGAAAAATTGTATTTTCCGCTTCCGCCTGTTGCTTCTATGGTTGTTTTGAGCGGATCACCTTTTTTTACTACCTGCAGGATTTCTGTCGTGAATGTAACCGGCTGATATAATGAAAATGTATATTCCTTTATCACCTTTTTTTTGGGCAAGGCAGAATCTGTCACGGTAAATTCAGTAGTGGTTTTTTCCGGTGTGTCATCCGGTATACCGGATACGATGCCGTCCTTAGTGATGGAAAGCCCTTTTGGTAACCCGGAAGACGTTATTAAATAGTTGCCTGACCCGCCGGTAACATCCATTTTTTGATTGTATTCAGAACCGTTTACTGCAGGACTAATTCGTCTGGTTGTAAATCGGAGCTCTTTAAATACAGTGAGTGTAAACGATTTTTTATGATTACTGTTTAAATCAGAGTTATCAGCAGCGGTAACTGTAAAAGAAATTTTGCCACTGTCGGTTTTTAACCGCCCACTGATCTTTCCAGACGCATCCAGTATTAATCCTGCCGGAAGTTGTTCGCTGCTAAAAGAGTACTCACCGCTACCACCGGTTACGTGGAGTTGTGATGAATAGTCGTCACCTTTACAGGCAAATGGCAGCACCTCTGTTGTTATTTCAACAGGGGGGAGTGGTGGTGACATAATTTCATTGGCTAAAATTTCATTGGTTGCGATGAATCCGGTTATCAGAAGAATAGAAAAACAGACAGCGCGGCGTATAAATTGATTTATGAGTGACTCCTAACCCTTCAAACTATATAGTTCTCTGGATGTAATTGATTAAATTTTTGAACCTTGTACCAAGTTAACAGACTGCGATTTTAGATCGTTCCGGGTTTCCACATAATTCTGATCAGCAGCTTTTTTAAGCCATACTGCAGCAATCTTCAAATCGGGTGTGACGCCCTGACCATTTTTATACATCAACCCAAGCTTATATTGAGCAACAGCGTGGCCGGATTTGGCAGCTTTTTTGAACCATGTAAGGGCTGCCGAAAGGTCTTTCTCAACACCATAGCCTTCATAGAACATACGTCCAATAGAGAAAATAGCATCTGTATAGCCCTTTTCAGAGGCTTTTTTAAAAAACCGCATGGCTATTGCAGAATCAGCATTAATGCCTTTGCCATTAAGATACATCATCCCAATGTTATAATGTGCCTCAGCAAGGCCTTGTTCTGACGCTTTTTTATACAGCATATAGGCGATAGCATATCCGATATCAACGCCTTCACCCAATTCATACATCTGACCGATTCTGTTCTGTGCACCGGCGTGCCCGCTTGAATCAGCAAGTTTGAAGAGATTTAAAGCGACCCTGTAGTTCCTTTGAATACCGCTTCCGGCCCTGTACATCTCAGCGAGGTCATATTGAGCCTGTACATGTCCCTGTTCGGACGCTTTTTTCAGCCAGTCAACAGCCACTGCCGGATCAGCAGTAACACCAAGCCCTTTTTTATACATTGTAGCCACATGAAACAGTGCTTCTGTATTGCCATAGTCGGCTAGTGGGAAGAGTAATTTCTGAGCGTATTTATATTTTTTTTTCTTTAAGGCCTCGATGCCCTTTATGCAAATTTCCGGATAATAGTCTGCGACATCCGGATACCCCTGTGGCTCAAGTATCAGAAACATATTAAGCGCTGAGATAAAATCGCCTGAACGATATTGGCTAATGGCTTTTTTATGAATCAGATCGATATAATGCTCGGCCTTTTCATCAAGGACTGTCATAGGGATAAAAATATTAAAAGCAGTCTCATAGTCACCGGAATTGTAGGCTTCTATTCCATCCTTCATCTTTGCCAAAGAGGTTGAAGCCAGTAAGGTTATAATAATTGTTGTAAACAGTAAATGTTTCATAACGCGCTCTCATCAGGTTATAAAATTATTGAAAAAGCCCTTCTCTTTATCAATCGTTTTGATTGAGACGATAAATTGTCTTTCTCAAATCTATATCAAGGTTATACACTTTTTATGCCAATAATTTGAGAATATAATTATATTTTTTTTAGTAAAAAAGAAGGAAAAGCTTGCAAAAAAATTAATTTTTGAGTCTGATGCTATAGAAATGTTCCGGCACTGATACCAGATAGGGAAGCGGCGTTAGTTGGTGTCACTATACCAAAAAAAATTAATTACTAAGGATTCTTATGAGTAATTACAACTGTCTTAAATCGGGAGCAGCAACAATTATCACATTAATAGTGTTGATTAGTCCCATATCTGTTTTTTCAGCAACAGTAAGTATTGATTCGTTGAGTATAGCACAGGGAACATCCGTTATTACAGTTCCGGTGAATCTTGTTTTATCGCAGAGCGACTTGGTTTCAGGCCTTAATATGAGCATTTCCTATGATACAACAGGGCTTGTTTTCCGAAACGTAACGACCGGCAGTGCAACATTATCTGCAAATAAGACAATGATATCACATTCCCCGTCAGGTGGCCTTGTGAATCTTGTGATTTACAGTATGACGCCCACAGAGGGAATCAATGACGGTACGATAGCGAATCTGGAATTCAATGCTGCATCAGCCGCAGCAGAAGGGGTTGCATATGAATTAGCAATCACGGAATGTGTTCTTTCTGATAGTGATGCTGATAGTGTAAATGTAACAGTGAGTAAAGGGCAGGTTACTATTTCAGAAACCGCTGATGAATCAGAACCGGAATCAGGAGGCAGTTCAGGATCTTCAAGTTGTTTTATTTCACTCCTTGAATAAAACAGCTATGGTTACGCCCACTTAATTGCGAAGGGGATAAGATGCAGGTAAGGAATTTAATAAAATTAATACTATTTGTTTTAATACAGATTTCAGGCTCCGCACTCTATGCGGATGTTATATTTGAGCACAATTTTGACGGGTTTACATCGGAATGGGTAACCTCAGGGACCGGAGGACATGCCATTACCGGCGGTACTCCGGAAAATCCGGGCCGAAATGTACCGGATGGCTGGACGGGTTATATTGATCATCATCCGGATAATTATATCGGCATTATTCCCGGTGAAGGTCTGAACAGCACCCCCTGTTTAAAAATCGGACCGGATGTGAATAAGGTTTGGTCACAGGTTGGTATTGTAAAATATCTTGGGGAAGACGGGTATGATGAATTGTATATCCGGTATTACATCAAATTTGACCAGAACTGGCGCTGGGGAAACGGGCAGAATGGCTCGGTCGTCTATTATAAATGGCTCCGGATCTGGCAGAATGTTCCTGCTTCTGAAATTCTGGGTGATACCGGGAGCCTTGGTGATGAACATGCAAGAGGCGCAATGGTGGTCGGAACCTATGAAAATGATTATTCTGATTTTAGTCCGTATTTTCAGTTTGGCGGCCTGAATGATGCTACAGGGGATACGAATGCAGGCGATTTTGGCGTGCTGAATTACTATCCATGGGACCCGAATTCAAATGGTGGGTATATAGAAAATAATTTTGGGAATATAGATGACCAGGGTTTTTTTGATGAAACTCAGGTGTTCCACTGTGTCGAGTTTCATATTAAGCTTGCCAGTGCTTTTGGGGAGCCTGATGGTATCTTTGAAATGTGGGTGGATGGTATTAAACAAAAAGCCCCGACCTATAAAAGCAGGTGTGATGGTATGCAGACCGGAAAGCTGGGAACAGGAATGAATTATCTGACATTCCATGATAACGGAACCGGTGCCGGCTATTGGGATGATATCCGGTATGTCTGGATCGATGATGTTGTTGTCAGTACCGACTATGTTGGTCCGGATTATATTGTGGGTGGTCCTGCCCGTGGAGATATAAACGGGGACAGGATGATAAATATTCTGGATGTTACTAAGTGCGTGAGTGCAATTTCTCAAAGTGCAGAAGCTGATATAAACGGTGATAATCAAACCAATGAAGCGGACGTTGAAGCACTTGTTAATATCATTATCGGTATTTGACATTAAAATGCTGTTTTTGATCCAGTTATTGCCGGGAGGCCATAGACGTAATGAAATTTATTAAAGAAAGCCTGATCTTTTTGCTGGTAATGGGCGCGGTTAATATCACCAGTATTTTTGCGGCAGTTCCTGCCGGCTGGCAGTTAACCTATTTAAATGATGAAGGTTCAGGGCTCGCAGCTGTTGGTAATAGTGAAGATCGGAACAGTTACAGAGGGATATACTGGACAGGGCCGGACAAAAGCTTAACGGGTGTTGAAATACAACTCGACTGGCGTGGTAATATAGATGCTGTTGATTATGAAGTCACTGTCTGGGACGTTGATGAAACAAATGATCTTGAAATGAATCAGCGTCTGATGCGTTCAGAGTCTGTTAGTGGGACTGATATTATAGATGGCTGGAACTGTTTTACATTTCCATCCGATGTTGTACTGACAACCGGTAAAACGATTGTTGTATTATCCAGAACCGATCCTGAAACACTTGATGGCTCAAACTATATCCGGGTTAGAAACGGATATGATGAATCAGACGAAGAGAGTTCCCAGTGGAATATTCATTATGGTTCAAATCAGAAAATGGCAGGAAGACGTCCGGGGGATGAAGATCAGCCTGAGTACTTTACCTTTAATATCCGGCTTTACGGGTCAGATACTACCATTCCGGCCGCTGATCAATACCCGAATATCCCTGAAGACATTCAGACAACGGCCTTATCCCATGAAAGTATTAATATCTCATGGACGGAGAGAGGTGAAAATAATGTCCCCATCAGCCACTATAATGTCTATGAATATAAGGTGATAAATGACACTACAATTACCGAAACATTAATCGGATCTTCCGTCAATACCTCATTTGTTCACAATGAACTGGCGCCGGAGTCCGATCATATCTATGTCATACGCGCTGTTACAGACAGCGGGAATGAAGGGTACCATTCTTTAAAAAACGATACCAACTGGGCTGCAACGACTCTAAGTCAGGCAGGTCAACAGGCAACTGAAATTCCTGATGTACCGGGAATAACATCACTGACAATTATCAATTCAAACGTTATACGTATAAACTGGGCTCATACTTCAGAAACGGTCAATGAAGAGAACGGTTTTATCCTTGAAAGGAAAACCGGCGGAAGTCCTTTTGCGGAGATTAATACTGCGGGACAAAACAGTACCTCTTTTAATGACAATAACCTGAGCCCGGGAACAGAATATGATTACAGGATTAAAGCGTTTAATGCTATAGGCGAGTCTGCATACTCCTCAACAATTTCAGGAAGAACAACGGATCCCGGGATGGAGACAGTAGATATCAATCATGATGGCGTCTTGAATATTCTGGATGTAATTCATTGTGTAAATGCAATCAATAATAACAGTGATGCCGATGTTAATAATGATGGTACAACCAATTCTTCTGATCTTGATGCAATAATTAGCGATATAAGTGGGATATAGTGGTTATCATTTGGGATTATTCCCAAGGTCAATTATTAAAGGGCCCTCCGGGCGATCAATTTACATAATACAAGAGTGACACGATTCATTGGCTAACACCTAATACCCAACACCTAATGGCTTTTCATGCTTTAAATTCTTAAGTTTATGACAT
>JQIA01001243.1_pt1 | contig 13719 bp, 15 predicted proteins | sample 811431 | NCBI WGS metagenome assembly JQIA01 (sample SAMN02998118, study PRJNA258478) | marine sediment metagenome | biome: marine; feature: seafloor; material: sediment; isolation source: oil-polluted sediment collected from 3 locations (0.5 km, 0.7 km and 0.9 km)... | place: USA: Gulf of Mexico ... | reverse complement strand
CCAAACGGTCATCACACAAAACCTAACCAAACCCAAAGCCATCAACCATCACCCTTAAGTTACTTGCCGATAAAATTTACAACACCGAAGGCTTATAGAAAAAACGAGGACAAAAAATAGATAACAGCTGGAAAGGCTCTAAAAACAAAATCACTAACCTAATGTTTTTAAAGCAGAAAAAATAAAATCACTTCAAGAATAAAAAAGTTGGCCTTATGTTTGCATTGTGAGTGGTAAATCCAACCATTGGAAACTTCCTAAATTGTTTTTAGGGAAAATGTAAATCAAAAAAAGGATAGTAACGATGAAAAAACAACTGATCGGCACAATTCTCGGCAGCGCATTACTTATGACCGCTGGTAGTGCATCTGCAGCTTACACCGGCCTGCAGTACGACTTTTATCAGAATGGTACTGTTCTTTCCGAAGGATCTGTAGCAAGCGGCCAGTACTTAGCATCTCCCGACCCAATATTCACCTTGGGTGATGACATAATTTTCACTGAATCTTATGATTTGGATGCCCTAACTATCGGCGATTTAAACACTGCGAGCCCATTTATCGCCTGGCAGGCTGTATGGGAAAACACAACAACTCCTGGCGAATCATTTTACTTCGTTGAGTATCTTGCTACCGCAGACATACTCTCCCTTACAACTACTGGCGAGTACTTTTTTGGTGGACCTGGTGATGGGGAAGGTTATTGGACTACTTCGGGTGGAGCCATTACAGGGCCAGCACCTGAAAACGAAATAAACCCAATCACAGCAGGAACTTGGGCGGTTAACACCTACATAGAAGGTAACCTGCAAAACCAATATGGCTTTCAGGTAAACGCAACGGTACCAGAACCTGCTCCTTTGGCGCTGATGCTTTCAGGACTAGCAGCTATTGGCTTTGCCAGTCGCAAGAAAAGTGCTGCCAAAAAGTAGTACTGGGTCATAAACCAACTTCTCCGCTTGCATTAGAATGCAGGCGGGTTGACCTGAATAATTAAGCAAAGGATAGTAACAATGAAGTTAGCGTATCAAAGCCCCAAGCTAGAAGATCACGGAACCATTAATCAGATCACGCTCGCTGTAGTTTCAACCGGCGTTAGTCTGCCGTCAGACTATACAGCACCTGCTGCACCTAGCGTTCCAGATGGCCCTCCTCTCAGCTAATACTAGAGCTACACTACTAGCGCTTTCTTCCATAGAAAGTGCTAGTTTTACTCAACAGACCACCGGAGATATCTCGTTCTTTTCCTATTCGGAAAATTCTTCATAGAATCTGATATACAGCTCCCATTTCCCGCCGCCCTCAATCTCGACAAAAGCACGAGCAATAATCACGTAACTCTCTCAACCTATCACACGCACAACCCTCCCTCAGCACCACAGAAAACCAGTAATCCCTCTATTTCCATCAGCACAAAAACCAACAAACACCTGCATGTTGAGCACAACTGCGCCAACACATCACCGCTACTGATTCACACCCTCTGCCGTCAAGCACTCGCACAATTATTGAGCACTCAAAACACAGTATCGATACACGGCGCTGGCTTCCAGAGCAACAATAAAACCACGCTACTGATTGCTCCACCTGAAAGAGGCAAAACCAGCCTGCTGATTGAAATTTGCCAGCAAACAGGCTCGCCGATTATTTCTGATGATCTTCTGTTTATTGAAAGTCAGTCAGGTACACCCGCCTCCGTCGGTAGTCAGCCATATCTTCAGCTCAGATCAAAAACCATGATTGATCAAAACTTGCCTCTCAACCATGATCTTGATCACTACATTCCTGAGCATGAAAAATACCTGATTGAGCCACAAGCACTAGGACTACAGTCGTGTCATAACGATTTACCTATCGGCAATATCTACTTCATCGATAACTCAGAGCAAGCTGAGCTTTCCGATATCAGTTCCAGTGAAGCGCTACAGCTGTTGCTCAGTTCGTTGTATCAATTTTCTGACAACAACCAACTTAACCAGCAGACCATGAGCCTACTTGCCAAGGTGGTCAGTCAATCCTCCAGTAAGCGTCTAAGTTACCCTCTGAGCACTATCGGCATCAATGAGGCTGCACGGTTGGTAATCGGTGATTAACAGCTCTCTGATATGCCCCTCGACAATAGCTTGCTACCCTTCTTGACTAAGCTCAAGCAGCATCAACTAACCCGAACAAGCCCAACCTTTCTTTGGTAGAATCTACCCGCACTAAAAATGCCTGTTCGTCATATACCAACATTTGAGTGAACAGTGGCCTTTTTAACCAATTTTAGGAGACAGCTGTGGGTATAAGTATTTGGCAACTGGTAATTATTTTAGTGATCGTTTTGTTGCTGTTTGGCACTAAACGACTGAAAAATCTAGGTAGTGACCTTGGGTCATCCATCAAGGGTTTTAAAAATGCCGTAAAGGAAGGAAAAGAAGAGGCTTCTGACAAGGGAGATATTCTTGAAAACTTAGCCTCATCAACCGATGACAGTAAGAGCACAGAAAAAGAGAGCTCGAAAGAGAGTAGTTAAGCAAACAAAGTGAACACTACATCGACCGAGTAACCACATATAAAAAGTATGGACGAGCAACAGCACGCATTAAACGAGCAACCGTTTGTATCCCACCTGATTGAACTGAGAGACCGCCTATTGCGCGTCGTGCTCGGTGTGTTGTTGATATTTTTGGCATTGTTTCCTTTTGCCAATGCGATATATAGCTTTCTTTCCGGGCCGCTGACTGCACACATGCCTGAAGGCAGCACAATGATTGCCATTGAGGTCGCGTCCCCATTTTTAACGCCCTTTAAGCTAACCTTGGTGCTGGCTATTTTTTTGGCGATGCCCTGGATACTTTTTCAGCTATGGGGTTTTATTGCTCCCGCACTGTACAGCCATGAAAAAAAGCTGGTATTCCCTCTGCTCGCTTCCAGTAGCTTCCTATTCTATCTAGGCATTGCCTTCGCGTATTACGTAGTATTCCCATTGGCTTTTGGTTTTTTAACGGCGGCAGCACCAGAAGGGGTTGCCATCATGACCGATATCAGCCGTTATCTTGATTTTATCCTGACCCTATTTTTTGCATTTGGCATTTCCTTTGAAATACCCATCGTCGTTATTGTGCTGGTATGGACTGGGGTCACCACTCGGGAACAGCTGGTGAGCAAACGACCTTACGTGGTAATCGCCGCATTTGTTTTTGGCATGCTGCTAACCCCCCCTGATGTGATCTCACAAACCCTGCTTGCGATACCCGTATGGCTACTTTTTGAATTAGGCATCATCTGCTCTCGCTTTTTCACTCGAAAACAACCTTCGACCACAGCAACATAAGCCCCCTATTACATAGCAAAAAATCAGGGAAGCATTTGTTGATAGCGCCGCTGTAAGCAGCTGCCCACTCTGGTCAGGTCCGACATAAAGTCTCTCCTGAATTCGTTAGCGCATAGTTCATAATCCAGTTTTTCTGGATAAGCTGAGGGATCAGACTGGCGATATCCAATTCAGGATAAATGGCAAGAAGCTCGCCGCACGCTTGTGAGAAGGGTTTTCGCTGCTGTAATTTTTCCAACAATAACGATTCATCTTCACTCACCCGCTCAATCCGCTGCACAAACCCTTGCCGCCAAACAAATAACCGCACAGCACCTTCATCCAGATCCACCTCAAGGCTGTCTGTATATTCGGGCTGATTAACCTCCCATATCCGGTCGATGGGATAGGCCGAACTCAGCAAGTGAGCACTATGAGGAAGGCAAAAAATCACCGACGATTGCTGCTCGTCACTCAACAAAGAAAATGCCTTAAAATCAAACGCGCCGTCATCCTCGGCATGAAATGCCCGATGCCAGCACCACTCCAGGTGGGCCACATCCGGCAAATAAGGCAGCGATGCCGCTGGCTCAAATTGCTGAATAAAGGGGGGTAAACTCTCACCAAAATCTGACAGATCCGGCGTGCCTGATTTCTCCCGACAGACATAGTGATAAGCCAATCCATCAAAGAATTTCTCTCCCACCAACCGGCAACAAACGGGGAAAGTATCGGCTAACGCCTGCGTTAAGCTACCTATCACTCCGTTGCGGTAGATTTCAAAATGCTCAGCGGCCGACATACGCTCTGATGCAGCGATGCAAGCTTGCTGAGGGGGTGGCTGACCTTGCTCTGTTGCTTGAAAAATATGCCGCAAAAAAGCTTGCTGCTGCTCTCGTAAATTACTCATGCAATCTTCCTGCTAAGCGTATTCCGGTCCAGGATAGATTGGGCTTTTCCCGCTTCACCCAGCAACGTTGTCAATGGCGGTATATCGTTATCCCACTCAATTAATGTCGCGATAGGCCCCGTTTTTTCAATAACATATTGATAGAGCTCCCAGACATTTTCCCGCACCGAATATCCATGAGTGTCGTACAAATAGGTTTCACGATCCTCAAACCCCGCAAGATGAATTTCTCGCACCTGCTGCAACGGAAAAGCGTCAATGTACTGATAGGCGTCAAACCCATGATTGCTGGCACTCACGTAGACATTATTGACATCAAGCAACAGCTCGCAGTCACTCATTTTGACCAGCTCAGTGATGAACGCCACCTCCGACAGCTCATCATTGCTGTAACCGAGGTAACTGGACGGGTTTTCAATCACCAACCGTCGCCCCAAAAACTCCTGCACCTGCAAAATACGATTAGCCACATGATGTAACGATTCTTCGGTATAAGGCAGCGGCAGCAAATCATGCATATAGGTGTTGTTAACCGAAACCCAAGCCAGATGATCGGACACCAACACAGGCTGATACTGTTCAATCAGCGCCTTCAGCCGCTGTAAATAATCCGTATTGAGTGGGTCTGTAGAGCCCAAAGACATACCCACACCATGAAACGTAATCGGGTAGTTGTCACAAATTTGCTTTAAGTAGTGATGAGGCAAGCCACCACGACCCATAGTATTTTCAACTAAAACCTCAAACCATGGGACCGCAGGGGTATTGGCGAGGATCTCTTGGTAATGTTCAAAACGGAGACCCAGACCGGCACCCGCAATTGAATCAACCTTCGGTGTAAGCGGCATTTATTGAACCTTCAATAGAAAAATAAGTTACAGATTGAAACCTTTGCATGGGGCTTAAACAGAAACGGCACCAACAGATAACTGTTGATGCCGTTTTTATCATCGTGCAAGCAAGCTTTCGAGGTTACTTCACCTTGCCGCCAACAATCTTGTCACACGTACCTTCTGGCACATAAATCCACTCTTCAGCCATGCCATCTTTAGCCGCCATACCACCACAACCGTGAGCGCTTGTACCACAATCATTTTTTCCTGCTTTTGCAATACCCTGGCACTTTTCAAAACCTTCTTTGCCCGCAAATGCTTGGCCAGAACCTGCAGCCAAACCAAGAGCCATAACGCCAGCGAGAGCAATTTTAGTTACAGAAGCATTATCATTTTTCATCAGTGATTCTCCATTCAAGATTTTTAGTCAATTGGCCGAGTGTACCAACTGTTTTCGGTGGACAGCCCATCTTCGTGATAGTTCAAACCAATAAAGCAGTTATTATCAAATCTACGGTTACCCGGTGGATAAAAATTAGCATCAAGCAAATACCTTGCATGCCCACTGAATAGAACTCACCGTCAACTGGATAATGACGTCACAATAACACTGCATTCAGTCAAAAAAACAATTAATAAAAAAGGCAAACATAATGAACCTTATTAGCAACTTTGGCCTCACCGAAGAACAACTGATACTGCGTGATTCAGTACAGCGATTTGTTCAAAAAGAACTACCTGAAGACTACGTTCGACATTGTGATCAAGAACAGATCGCACCGCTGGAGAAGTTCGACAAGATCGCCGAAATGGGCTGGCTTGGCATCGTCATACCCGAGCAATACGGCGGTAGCGGGCTTGGCTTCGTTGAACTAGGCATCGTTTTAGAAGAGCTAGCCTACGGCTTTCTTGAGCTGTCGATCATGGTTTACCGCGCTTCGGTTCACGGTGCTGAATCACTGCTTACCTACGGCAGTGAGGAGCAAAAAAATACCTTCTTGCCTCAAATCGCAGCGGGTGAGTTCAAAAGCTCGTTAAGTCTGACTGAGCCCAATGCCGGTTCCGATGCGGCGGGTATCCAAACCCGTGCGGTAAAAGACGGCGACTACTACATCATTAATGGCTCAAAAATCTTCAACTCTCAAGTCGACCTGGCCACACGAACCGTGTTGGTTGCCCGTACCGATCCAGACGCCAAACGCCATGAGGGCATCAGCCTGTTTTTTGTTGACCCCAAAACTCCCGGCATCACCATTGAGCGGCTCAACACCCTCTGCTTTCGCTCCGTTGGCACCAACCGCGTCACCTACGAAGACGTGAGAATTCACAAAGACGACCTACTCGGCGAGCTCAATTGTGGCTGGAAACAGCTGATGACCAACCTCACCAAAGAACGATTTGCGTTAGCCGCTCAATGTACCGGTGCCGCACAACATGCGCTCGACACCGCCGTGCAATACTCCAAGGAACGCGTTCAATTCGGTCAGCCTATCGGCTCTTTCCAGGCGATTCAGCACAAGCTGGCCGATATGGCGACCCGCGTATATTCCAGCCGTCTGATTACCTACGACCTGGCACGAAAAATTGACGCCAACATTCCCTCTCGCACCGAAGCCTCAATGGCCAAAATCGTCTCAACCGAGACCTACCACAGCGTTTCTGATGACGGTATGCAAGTGCTCGGCGGCTACTCAACCATGCCCGATTTTCCCATGGAGCGGCACTACCGAGACTCTCGAATCTTACGAATCGGTGGTGGTGCTAACGAGCTTATGCGCACATCCATAGCGAAAGATATGGGGCTTTAGCTCCCCCGGCAGACCAAAAAGAGGGCTTCACCGAAGTCGTGCCTGCGTACAAAACACTACCTGCACGCAGGCCTTTCAAATGCTTAAGTCCCGGTAAACTGAGGCTTACGTTTGGTGATCATCGCATCGATGCCCTCTTTACAATCGTTGGAACTGATCAGCATCGACTGTGCATAAACAGCACGGGCCCACTCAGACTCCAAGGTTGAATCCATCCCCCGCAACAGTCCTTCTTTAATGGCAGCTAACGCCAGTGGTGCTCCCTGAGCCAGCTCCTCAGCCCAACGAATCGCCTCAGGCAGTAGCTCTTCCGCCTCAACTAAGCGATTGGCCAGCCCGATGGAAACCGCCTCCTCGCCGCCCACCTTGGTTCCCAGCATCAGCATTTCAGTGGCCTTGGTCAGCCCAACCAATCGAGGCAGTAAAAACATACCGCCCAACGGACAGAGCACACCAATTTTCACCCACACCTCACGAAACACCGCAGCAGCTGAAACGATCCGAAAATCACACGCAATCGCCAGTTCACAACCAGCCCCAGCAGCCGGACCATTAACCGCGGCCACGGTAGGTTTAGGAAATAGCTTTACCGCCTTAATGCCACCAGCAAAACGCGCATAAACGGCCTCCTTGGTTTCAACCGGAGAAAGCTCGGTCACCTCACGCAAAAAGTCGTAACTACCACCCGCCGAAAACGCCTGGCCACTGCCGGTGAAGATCACCGCACGAACCTCACGATCCGCTTTTAACTGATCCAGCGTCGCTATCAGCTGATCAAAACACTCCGGGGAAAAAGCATTAAGGTTTTCAGGATTATTAAAGGTCACCGTAGCAACCCCGGTTTTCTCAATGGATAACTGAATAAAATCTGACATCTGTTGTTCCTTTTTCTTATTGTTGTTGGAAATACTTTTTACCGACTAAAACGTGAGTGAACATCAATTTCACAGGCATCGCAATGGCCAATACACTCGGGCAACCAAACATTGTCATTGGTCACTGAAATGTTAGCCTATCACTAACGTCCGTTAGATTTTCTGTCTGACCAACGGGCCTTGCTTATACAAAAATAACCAAAACCCTTTGGAGATTAAGCAATGAGCGCCACAGCCAATACCAACGCCGCAGAGCACACCCCACGCAAACTGGTGAATATTCTAAAGGAGCGGGACGCAACCACAAACCAGAGCGGCCATTACTGGGGCGTTAAGGAATTTACCATTCGGGATGCTGACCCGATGAAATTCGAACGCTTCTACTCCCGCATCCAGTCCGTTGTCATTTCCGCCAGAGAGGTGGCCCGCTACGTTGCCGCCAGCCCCGGCGGTCGAGAAATGGGAGAAAATGGCTGGGCATTAGCCACACCCGAGGGAGAATCTCTGGCCATCTCCTTCGGCTTTACCTCTCACGCCGCCGCTTTTCCCTACGCCATCCGCTTCATGATTGAAAAAAATTATGAGAACAACCCGGGGTTTCAAGATGGTGATGTTTTTGCCTGTACCGACGGCCTAACCGGCGGAGCTCCTCATCCAGCAGATGCCTACACTTACGTTTCAATCATGCACGAGGGCGAAGTAGTCGGCTGGGCCGCTGGCATTAACCACATCATGGAAGTGGGCGCTCCTCAAGCGGGCAGCTGGGCGCTGTTTGCGGTGGACACTTTTATGGATGGGTTTGTTTGCCCACCGATGAAAACCGGTGAAAAATTACAACAATTTGCCTGGTGGGATGAGCTCTGGAAGCGACGTACACGTACCGCAGCCATGAATATCCTCGACGATAAAATGCGCCTTGCGGGCTGCGCCATCATTCTTAAAGGTGTGCATGAAATTATTGATGAGTTCGGCGCTGACTACTACCGTCTGGCCTGTCGAGAGATTATCGAAGAGACTCGTCGAGTCGTAAAAAACAACATCAAAAACTGGCTGGTTCCCGGTCGCTACGAAGGGGCAGGATTTCGCCCTTGTTGCTACAAAGGGTTGCAAACCATCTGGGCCCATGCCGATAAAGACATGCTGCTACACATGCACCAAACCGTTGAATTTGATGAGAATTTTCGACTTGTCGCCGATCATATGGGCACCTCCCGCTGGGACTTCAATGCCTTTAACGGCTTCCCTGGCGGGGCTGATGTCTCATTGCTCATCGGCATGGCAACCGCGCTGGCTCACAACACTAAATTTAGCTCAGGCCTGTCACTGATGCTGGAAGGCAAATACCCCTACGGCAGCATGCTCAACCCCGACAGCCCCAACGCCTCCCACACCAACTCCTGGGCTCAGATGGCGATGGTTGCCACCCTCTCATGCAGCGCATTACACCGCGGACACTTTATGCGCGGTTATCTGGAAGAAGCAACCGCCATGGGTACCGTGTTTGATGCCGTACAAGGTGAAGGTGTTATGGACGATGGCACCCCCTACGGCTACACCAACTTTGAATTGCTCGGCAGTGCCGCTCAGGGTGGATTTCCATTTAAAGACGGCGAACCGGCCAACTGGTTTCTTGCCAGCCAGCTGTGCAACATGGGCAACTCCGAAGAGTTTGAATACCTGATTCCCCCCTACTTTCACCTCGGCAGAAAACTCGAACCCGGCTACTGCGGCCACGGAAAGTACCGAGCCGGTATCGGCATTACCGCTGTCCACTGGGCGCAAGGAACCGGGCAGCGCTTTGCCACCTCTCGTGCAGGCAACACCTGTGCGGCTGTCACCCACATGGTGAGCGGCATGAACGGCGGCTATCCCTGCCCAGGCGGTATGACCGTTATTACTCGCAACGCGGACATAGATAAAATCATTGCCGAGCAGGGCGATACCCCCACAACCCTCAATGAATGCATCGATTTTGTAGAGCAAGGAAAGCTAAAGGCTGATGAGCAAAGCATGTGGAAGTTTGATGTCCCCGAACTTGAAATACAGGAAAATGACCTGTGGGCTCACTCCGCTGCCTCCTCAGGTGGTTGGGGTGACCCGCTAGAGCGACCGGCCGAGTTGGTGCTCGAAGATGCTGCCAACGGCCAGGTGCCACCTGAGTTTTCTAAAGTTCTGTATGGCGTTGTCACCGAACAGGATGACAACGGGAAATGGTCAATCAACGAAGCGGAAACTCAAACACGTCGCAGCGAAATCATCGAGCAACGGAAAGCCGACTCGGTACCCGCCGAGCAGTTCTGGCAGGAAGAGCGAGCCCTGCTGGTAAACCGACAACTGATAGACCCCGTTCTCAACATGTATCGCTCATCCACCAGTTTTGATGAGTATGGAAAGTTTTTTGACCGTTTTTGGCAGCTACCCGAAGAATTCAAGCTGTAACGCTTACCCGATGGCACAGCACAAAACTACGCTCAATTAAGACAAAAAGAGAGGCCGCAAGTGGATACAGTCAACAAACAACTGATGCACCAAATTGTTGAAGGCGATATTAGCCGCGAAGACATTCGCGAAATGTTAAAAATGAACCCCAAGGACAAGGAGCGCTTTTTTACCTATATAGAAGTACTTCAAGAACGAGTCAACTGGGATGATCCGATTTTGCTCCGCATCTCAGACAACCTCTACGTCGTTAGAAAACCCAATGGAGAACGAGTGACCCAGTGCCACTGCGGGCACGATTTTGGTGACTACCGAATCAACTGGAAAACCGGCTGCAACGTTCGGGTAAGGAAAACCGCCGAATCCATTGGCGAAGTCTACTACCCAAGCCCGGCCTGCCCCGAACCAGAGTGGACCCAAATTCGAGAATTCTATTGCCCCTCATGCTTCCACCAGCTCGGTGTTGAGGCCGCCCCTCCCGGCTATCCCTTCATCTTTGAAGTGCTACCCGACATCGACCGGCTTTACCGTGAATTTTTAGATCGACCATTGGATGATGAGTCACCGGACTGGTATAAAGACAAGACGCTGGAGAAAATGGCCCAATGGGGTCAGGCAATTCCCTAAGATCTCAAGAGACCCACCAAGCCTCTTCACTCCCTTTTCTTTGGGCAAAAAAAAGCGGCCCGTAGGCCGCCTTTTAATCTTCCTTGTTCCGCATCCTGCGGATCACACATCCTGTGCGAGTCGTCCCTGTCCTTCCTTGATCCATCATCCCGATGGAAGCTATTTCCGAATCCGTTTGGTCTCTGTCCGTCGATCCGTGTTGGGGACCATTGTGCCGTTTTTTAACTTTCATACAAGCCAGAAAAACCAAGAAAAATGCCGCATTACAACTAACGTCATTTACTTGGAAAACGTGAAACAACAACACTTTCAACGAGATAGCTTGATACAGATCACATCACCTCACGAATATCACGACAAGATAACCGTCACTATCCCTACACGACTGTAAGCTAAGGCTTACATGTGGCCCGCAAAAGAACGACCAATACCGATTCAAGAAGAAACCGATCTTTTTACCACCTAGATTTGGACAACAGTCCAAAAAAAACCCTAAAAAAGAGTGGTGTATGGAGCTAAAGTTAATGCTAGAATCCGCAATCTTCTCCAACACCGACAGGTTTTTTCCATGGCAATTGTTCGCTGGATTCTGGGTCGAATTATTCTTCTCGTCGACTTTTTTTATCGCCCAAAAGGAATTAAACGAAACCCACAGGAACAAGCTGATTTAGATCAGCGAATGGCAAAACTCTCTCTCTATCAGTACGCTGCCTGCCCTTTCTGCGTCAAAGTACGCTGGGCAATGAAGCGATACTCACTAAAGCTCAACACCCGCAACATCAAACAACACCCTCAATTTGCCGATCAACTACTGGCGGAAGGTGGCAAATTAAAAGTACCCTGTCTAAGAATTGATAACGGTGACGGCGATGTAAGCTGGATGTATGAATCATCCGACATCATCCAATACCTTGAGCAGCAGTTTCACCTTGCTGAACCAGCAGTGGCCAGCAACAGCAAATCAGCTCACTCGTAACAACTATCGCTAACCTCGCACTCACAGCGACACCACGTTAGCGATAAATTACTCATCACCTACGCGGCCACGCAATAACTTCTGCTTGCCGCGCTTAGCCTTGCTATCGAGCCGCCTTTTCATCGAACCCTTGCTGGGCCGCGTTGGCCGCCTCTTCTTTCGCACAACCGTCGCTTGCTGAATCAGTTCGCTTAAGCGGCTCAGCGCATCCTCGCGATTTTTATCCTGCGTCCTAAACTGCTGTGCCTTAATGACAATCACGCCATCGCTCGTGATTCGTCGATCCCGCAATACCAACAACCGACGTTTGCACTCCTCAGGCAGTGACGACAACGCAATATCAAAGCGCAAATGAATCGCTGAAGACACCTTATTAACATTCTGCCCACCCGCACCCTGCGCACGAATAGCCGACAACTGAATTTCATCATCAGGGATGGAAAGGGTTGTAGAAATTTTTAACATGATCACTCGTTGAAAGAGTATTTGGCCCGAAAGACAGCGTCTTTAATAGGCGAATACTTAACCATTACTTCTGGCAACTTTTCTTAACCAGTCACCCATTAATTGATTCGATGAGCGACTTAACACTCACTAGACCCACACCTAGAAAAGGAATAAAACCGTGTTTAAAACAAACGAATACTTTGATGGAAAAGTGAAATCAATCGCTTTTCAAACAAAAACCTTACCCGCTACCGTCGGTGTGATGGCAAAGGGAGACTATGAATTTTCCACCAGCGACAAAGAACAAATGACCGTCGTGAGTGGCTGCTTAACCGTCAAACTACCCGGTGAAACCGACTGGCGTAGTTTCCAGCAAGGTGAAGTGTTTAACGTTGAGGCTGATCAATCTTTTCTGGTCAAGGTAGACGTGGAAACAGCTTATTTATGTGTTTATGGGTAACTTGGTCTGATAAATATTTTTATCTATCCCGCAGGAAGTAACGCTGCGCATCGGCTCACTACAGGTTTTTCCCCGGCCAATAAGCTGACTTAACGATAAACATCCATGCTTATCTCTTTAAACACGAATACACCTCATAAAAACAGCGTGGACGGAATCAAATAGACCAACACATTTAGCGGTAGTTAAGAGATATAAGTGAACAAAAAAGCCCCAACTCCTTATTGATTAAGGACTTGAGGCTTTTAAAGATGTTGCTAAACAACAATTTGGTGGAGGCGGGGGGAATCGAACCCCCGTCCGCAAATCCGCTGCCTTCGGCTCTACATGCTTATCCCCGTCTATTGATTTAACGACCTACGACCCGACTGGGCAGGGTTGTGAGTCGCGATCTTCCTAAAGTTTAACGTCCGTACCGAAAGCGAATACTTCAGCGATCTTGCGATAGGTGATCCCCGTGAACAGGCTGCACAAGAACAAACCTGGCGGGGACTAGCTAAGCAGCTAGAGCGTAGTTATCGTCGTTTGCGACTATAACGTATGCAGATATTTTTACGAGTATTCTGCAAGCTCGGCATGCACCTTGGGTTTTGTAATCCACGTCGAAGCCATGTCGCCCCCTTGGTGGTTCCATTTGTCCGGTACAGATTTGATATGGGGACGCTTCTTCCTCAAGTCAACCCGCTAACCGGCAGGGAACGGATTCTACAGCGTGCCGCCGGGGTTATCAATAACGATCGCGGTGTAACAACCGCTTGCAACGCTGACTTCCATTGTTTTGTAATCGCTCAAGGCGCGTTGGCAGCCACTCACTAGCCAATTTTTTGACGCATTGTTCACTAAAAACGACGTAAATAAGGCCCTTATTTTCTGAACCCGATCACAGAAAAGAAGCCGTTATCCTGCATCACGCCAGCCTTCAGGTTGGTGCTTGCCGCAAACCGGCGGTCAGTTGCCCCATAAACTAAATCAAAATTCGTAACACATTGAATTAAATCACTATTCTTTCATGGCGCGGTTAATGCATTGCCCCTGTCGAGAGCAAATCAA
>JQIA01001242.1_pt1 | contig 13728 bp, 13 predicted proteins | sample 811431 | NCBI WGS metagenome assembly JQIA01 (sample SAMN02998118, study PRJNA258478) | marine sediment metagenome | biome: marine; feature: seafloor; material: sediment; isolation source: oil-polluted sediment collected from 3 locations (0.5 km, 0.7 km and 0.9 km)... | place: USA: Gulf of Mexico ... | reverse complement strand
TCGGTGGCTATTCACATTCAATCCTTTCAGGATTAACCCCAACGGGGTGGAACGTGAATAGCCATAGGTGAAACTCGATTTTAACATTATCCATGCACTTTTAATCATACCCACTTATGCAATATTCACAACTTCATCAACACACTTTAAGACCATTTGATCAATTATTACTAAGATCGGCACGACAAGCCTGGCAATCAAAACTATCTCAGCTTGTTAAACATATCATTACTCCTATTTTGTTTTCACCTGATAATATATCATTAGAGCTTGAACAATATGGTTTAATTCCGGTCATAAGCCTTACTTTTTCTTCAACAGAGAATCAAAATATAGAAGTATCAATCCCAATTTTAAACCATAAAATTTTACAATGGCAATTTACTGTTAGAAAACCAACAAAGGAACTTTTTATTAAGTTGGGAACTGGTAATCGTGTTAATAATTGTCAGCTGATACTATCAATTTTTGCTAAAGATTCTTTAATTGCGACTGCTACACTAGATGGCACTGAGGCTCAAAATAATCAATATACCAAGTTTATCCTAGATAATCACTTAACCACAAATCAGTATACTTGCCAATTAAAGTCACCAGATGCAGATAATAATATAAATACTTTATTCCTTTGGTTAGAAATAAAATCTGAAAATAAACAAGGATTAGCAAATTATTGTTATTCACTTCCAGAAAATTTACCAATATCAACTAAATCAACCTCAATTAGCATAATTGTTTTAGCTGAAGAACATCTGCAAAATTGTATAAATAGTGTAGTACAACAAGTTTATCCACATTGGGAACTAATCATTAATGGGGAAAAACAGGAGAATATTGATTATCCAGTAGGAACTAAATTTGTCACAAAACTTGATCATGTTTTTGCATCAATAACTGGCGAATATGCAGCGATAATTCCTTCAGCTGACTTATTAACCAAAGATGCTTTATTAGAAATATCAGAGCGAATTCATGATGAAGTTGACATGTTATATTCAGATGAAGATAAATTTGAGTTGGATGGGTTATTTGAAGAACCTTATTTTAAACCAGATCATTCCGTAGAATTGTTGAAAGGTCAACCATATACTGGTCAATTGGTAGTTTATCGGACCAGTTTACTGCAAAAGCTGAATTTCACTGGTGATTTATGGGATATAGCACTGCAATTTATTGGATATAATGTACAACATATCCCCAAAATTTTATATCATCAGCAACGGGTAGAAGAATCTGTTAATCATGCATTAAATACAACTCAAACAGCTTTGAATCGTGAAGGGCATGGTGGTATTGCTAATAAAATCAATGGCTCTAATATAATAAGTTATCCAGTAATTGGTGAACCGTTGGTTAGTATTATCATTCCAATTAAAGATAAACCGGATATGTTACGTCGTTGTATTGATTCTATTAACAAACTTACTATCTACCCAAACTGGGAAATTATTATCGTTGATAATGGAAGTACAGAAACAGAAACTTTACAATTGTTAACCGAATATAAAACAATTCATCAGGTTTTTAAATATGATATTCCGTTTAATTTTTCTAAGTTAGTTAATTATGGAGTGCAGAAGGCTAAAGGCGAAATTATTTTACTATTAAATAATGACACTGAAGTTATCGGACCTACGAATTGGTTACAAGAAATGATTGGGTTTGCTCAACATCCTGAAATTGGAGTTGTAGGTTGTAAATTATTGTATCAACAAGATAATACTATTCAACACGCTGGTTTAATTTGTGGCATTGGTGGAGTTGCCAATCATAGTCATAAATATTTTCCAATTGAAAGTAATGGTTATTATGATCGTTTAGCTGTAGTATCTAATTATTCTGCTATTACTGGAGCTTGCTTAATGGTTGAACGAAGATTATGGGAATCTGGTTTTGATGAAAACTTATCAATTGCTTTTAATGATGTTGATTTTTGCTTAAGATTATTGGATCAAGGTTTTCGTAATGTAGTATTGCCACAAGTTACTCTATATCATCATGAATCTAAAACTCGAGGTTTAGATAATACTTCTGCCAAACAAACTCGTCTTCAAACAGAAGAATCTTACATGCAGCAACGTTGGGGAACAATATTACAAAACGATCCTTTTTATAATCCTAATTTAACTAAATCAGCCGAAAATTTCACTATCAATCATGCTTCTATATACTATTGTGATGGATAGTGCGTAATATATTACAATGCTTTAACCTTAACTATTTCTCGTTGTTCAGTATCTGTTAAATGTACCGCACAAGCTAAACAAGGATCAAATGAATGAACGGTTCGTAATATTTCGAGTGGTAACTCTGGATCAGCAACTGGATTATCTAGCAAAGAAGCTTCATATGGACCTATAACATCATTTTCATCACGAGGGCCTGCATTCCAAGTTGTTGGTACAACACATTGATAATTTTTGATTTTACCTTCTTTTATCACTGTCCAATGTGATAATGTACCACGTGGTGCTTCATGATAACCAAAACCACGAATTTCTTCTTTTGGAAAAATTGGCCGATTGTAAGTAGTAGTATCGCCACTAGCAATATTATTAACCAATAATCCCCACTGTTTACCCAATTCTTCATGGATAACACCACAACGTATTGCTCGAGCTGCATGACGACCAATAGTAGAATGTAAAGCATCCAAAGGTAATTCACTTCCTAATAAACTACTAACTGTACCTAACATTTTACCAGCATAACGTTTGGTAGGTTCATGACCAGCAGCTAACATGCATAATACATTTGCCAACGGACCAACTTGAACTCGATCGCCATAAAAAGTTGGTGATTTAACCCATGAATATTTACCATCATCTTGAAAATCAGTATATTCTGGAATTGTTTCTCCATCATAAGGATGTAAAGGACCTTTTCCACCTTGATACCAAGCATGTTTAACGCTTTCCGCTACTCCATTTTCAAAAAATTCATCTTGATAATTATTGATTGGTTTAAAAGTAGATAAATCACCATTTTTGATAAAACCACCTGGTAAGCTAAATTTAGTTCCTTTACTATCCAAAGGCATATCAGGCACAGACATATAGTTAGTTATTCCAGCACCATATTTGGTCCATTCTGGATAAAAAGCTCCTATTGCAGCAACGTCTACCATATATGCATTGTTAACAAAGTCTCCCAATTCATCTATAACGGTTTTAATATGATATAAACGTTCCATATTTAAAGCTGATTGGCTATCCATATTAATTGGATTAGAAACTCCACCAACAGCTAAATTTTGAATGTGAGGGGTTTTGCTACCTAAAATAGTTACAATTTGATTGGCTTTGCGTTGATATTCAAGTGCTTGTAAATAATGAACAGCAGCTAATAAGTTGACTTCTGGTGATAATTTCATGGCCGGATGACCCCAATAGCCATTAGCAAAAATTCCTAATTGTCCAGATGACACAAAGTCTTTTAAGCGAGCTTGACCTTGAGCCATTGTATGCTGACTATTAAGATGCCAATCAGATAAGCTTTCGGCGAGTTGGGAAGTTTTTTTAGGGTCGGCATCAAGAGCTGATACAATATCAACCCAATCTAAAGCTGATAAATGGTAAAAATGAACAATGTGGTCATGAATAGCATGAGCTGATATGATAAGGTTACGAATTAATTGAGCATTGATTGGAACTTCCATTGCCAAAGCATTTTCTACTGATCGTACTGAGGCTAATGCATGTACTGTGGTACAAACTCCACAAATACGTTGGGTAATTGCCCAAGCATCTCGTGGGTCTTTATCTATCAACATCAATTCGATACCACGCCACATTTGACCAGAAGCCCAAGCCTTGGTCACTTTACCACCATCTACTTCACAGTCAATACGCAGATGACCTTCAATACGAGTAATTGGATCGACGGTAATTCTTTTTGACATGATTGATTTCCTATGTTTGAGTTCTTCAACATAAATTTAGATAAATGGCTAATATTCTAAAAGATAGTATATGGAAAACATAGGAGAATTTTATCATTTTTATATTTTGTTGTATATAAAAGGACTATAAAAACTGAATTAGACCAAATATTATTTATAATAGTTAATCAAAATTTAACTGCTAAATTAATAGTTTAATCTAATTAATAGTTAAGAAAATATTTAATAATCTGAGTTTGATATATAGTGTTTATCGTTTGTATAAGGTACAAGGTTTCGGGAAAATCCGCTACGCTCCATTCCCGAAACAACTTTTAATTTCGGATCATTCATCAAATTTTACCTGATTAAATATAAAAAAAGGTTTCTTTAATACTCCTAAGTCAAATTTCAATGCCATTAAGTTAAGAAAAATTTGTTGGAATTCAAAGCTTCAGCATTGAAATTAAATATGTACAAACCTAAAGGTTTGGACTCCAAATCATTAATTTAATGATATTGATTTGTAGGGTAAAACGAAATGAAACCCAGCTATCCTGTACAAAGGCTATTAAGAAATTTTTCAATCGATTATCGTTCTCATCCTATCTTATGAACAGTTAATTATCCTTGAATAAAGGTTAGAGTTTCGTCTAATATTAATTTATCGTTATCCAAAAAAAATTGATTCCGAATTGCAGTTTTGATAACTATTAAATTCCAAAGATACTAAATTTTTATAATTATAGGATAAGTATTGACATTCCAGCTATATATATTGATAATAAATTAAATAAACGATCTATATTAAAATAGTAGAACTTAAAAATATTATAGAATTAATTAAATGACAACCAAACGTCTTAAAATCCCACCAACTAAAAGTACTTTATTAACTCTTAAACGTAAGGTGATTTTTTTAGAATTAGGCGTATCACTGTTAGAACGTAAGAAAGAATTATTAACTCGTTTAGTTTATGAACGTCTTAAACAATATCGTGAGTTACGCAATGAAGCCAAAACCATACTAAAAACTGCTTATTATTGGTTAGGCATTACTCATACTCGTATGGGAAATAATTCTTTACAACAAGCTGCTCTTGGTTTAGATGCTCCTTTTGATATTAAGATTATCCCGCAAAGCAGTATAGGAGTTCAGTATCCAGCTATTACTACAAAGCTACTTAATTTACAACCAGTTAGTTTAATGGGGACTGATACTAGTTTTGATGAAACTCGTCATCACCTTGCTGATATGGTAGTTTTACTAGCTAAACTTGGAGAAGCAGAAACAGCTTTATGGCGTTTGTTAGAAGAACAGCGTAAAACACAAAAACGAGTCAATGCTCTTAAGTATAATGTGATTCCTAAATATCATAGTACAATTAACTTTATTAAAGACACATTGGAAGAAGAAGATCGTAATACCTTGTTCCAAATTAAAGTGTTAAGAGAACAAAACTTATAGTTAAAACCTTTAAAAATTACTTAATCGTAAAAATAATAAGTATATATTTTAAGTTTGTGTCAATTAATATTTGTACAGGATAATATATTAACATATTGATTTTCAATGATTAAATATAATTTTGGGTGAAAGGTGAAACTAGGCAAAATAATACTTAGTTTTGTTGTCACTGTACCAAACCTACAATTTTTTATACTATAATAAAAATAACTCATAATAATAATTTACCTTGTAACTGTTTAAAAAAACATGGTAAACTTTATTGATATTATGGTTTTTTTTGTCAAAAATATCAGGATGCATAAAATTTATTTGTTATAATTGATTTATGCTATTGAAATTCAGGGAGTTTTTAATGATAAAGAATATACTAAAAACTTTAGTAATTTTTTTAGGTGCTTTAAATATAGCTTCAGCAGAAGATATTGATCCTATAGAAATAACTTATGTTGAATGGGCTAGTGAAGTTGCTAGTGCTAATGTAATTAAAGTTGTGTTAGAAGAAATAGGTGAAGAGGTTGATATAATTCCAGTTACTACAGCAGCTATGTGGCAGGCTGTGGCAAGTGGTGATGTTGATGCTCATGTAGCAGCTTGGTTATATACTACTCACGCTCATTATTTAGAAGCAGTTCAAGACGATATAGAATATTTAGGACCTAATCTTGAAGGAACTAAGATTGGTTTGATTGTTCCTGATTACGTTACCATTAATTCCATTGTAGAGCTTAATGCTAATATCAAAAAATTTAGAAAACGAATTATTGGTATTGATCCTGGAGCTGGGTTAATGAGTAGAACTGAACAAGTGATAGAAGGTTATGGATTAAATAAATTTAAGTTAATAGAAGGTAGTGGTGCAGCTATGACAGCTAGTTTGGGAGATGCTATCAAAAATAAAGAATGGATAGTTGTCACTGGTTGGACTCCACATTGGATATTTTCACGTTGGAAATTAAAATATTTAGAAGATCCTAAAAATATATACAATCCTAAAGATAGTCGTGGAGATGAACATATTGGAACTATTGTTCGTAAAGGTTTAAAAAATGATAATCCTAGAGTATATAAAGTTTTAGATAACTTCATTTGGCAACCTGCCGATATGGAAAAAGTGATGATATGGAATGAAAATGAGGAGACTGATCCTTATGACAATGCTGTACGTTGGGTAAAAGAAAATCGTGATAAAGTAAATAAATGGATAGGGAAATGACGGTATATAGAGCCAAGTCAGGATTCTTTAAAGATATGAATCCTACAGTAGCATTGTGTTCAAAAGCAGTGATTGTTATATTTGTTATTTTTGGAAGTTTTTGGACCGAAACTGCTTCTAAAACTTTTAATGCTGTAAAAACAAATATTATTTTTGGACTCAATTGGTATTATATTGGAGTTGTCGCATTTTTCTTATTTTTTGTTATTTGGTTGATGTTTAGCCGGTATGGCAATATTCGGCTTGGGGATGATGATGAGAGACCAAGTTTTAGCTATTTTTCTTGGTTTGCAATGTTATTTAGTGCTGGAATGGGAATAGGATTAGTATTTTGGAGTATTGCTGAACCAATCTATCATTTTCAAAGTAATCCCTTTATTACTGAAGGCATGACCCCAGAAGCTGCTAGCATGGCTATGCGAATTACTTTTTTACACTGGGGACTACATCCTTGGGCTATTTATGTTATTGTTGGTTTATCTCTAGCTTACTTTGCTTATCGTAAAAAATTACCTCTCACTATTCGTTCAGCATTATATCCTATTATTGGTGATAAAATTTATGGGCCAATCGGTCATGCGGTTGATATTTTAGCAGTTTTTGGGACTGTATTTGGGTTAGCGACTTCATTAGGGCTTGGAGCACAACAAATGGATACTGGCCTGTCTCATTTATTTAAATATGATTCTTACTCTACTTCTGAAAATATTGCCAAAGAAACTTATACTCTTAAAAAATGTAGTGGGGTTATAGAAGCTGAACAAGAAGCTTGTGCTGATGTAGCAGCTACAGAATATTCTAAACCTTTTCCATATAGTTTAATATTAATTATTATTACTGTTACTTTAATTGCAACTTGGTCAGTGGTTTCTGGGGTTGGTAAGGGGGTTAAAATTCTAAGTGAATTAAATTTAATTTTAAGTTTAGTTTTATTACTATTTCTGCTCTTATTTGGCCCTACTAGGTATTTATTGAATTCATTGTTACAAAATACTGGAGATTATTTGTCTGCATTAATTCCATTAAGTATGTGGACAGATGCTCATAAAGATACTGGTTGGCAAAGCGGTTGGACAACTTTTTATTGGGCTTGGTGGATAGCCTGGTCGCCATTTGTGGGAATGTTCATCGCTCGTATTTCACGGGGACGTACGATTCGAGAATTTATTGTTGGGGTTTTATTAGTTCCAACTTCTTTAGCTTTTGTATGGCTTACTGTATTTGGAAATACCGCATTGTATATGGAGTTGATGAATACTGTTGTAAATGAAGCTGGAGTAACAGTGGCTGCTATTGGCAAGGCTGGTATTATTGAAGCGGTAAATAAGGATGTGACTATTGCTCTATATACCACTTTTGAAAAAATTAGCTTTAATAGTTTTAATATTGATTTTTTAAATATGGCTACTTTAACTATTGATTTGAATTTTATAAGTACTATTGCTTCCGCTATTGCGACTTTATTAATTGCTTCTTATTTTATTACTTCTTCTGACTCAGCTACTTTGGTAGTTTGTACTATTTTGTCAGTTGGAAATGAAGATCCACCAATGAAACATCGGGTGTTTTGGGGAATTGGAGAAGGTGCAGTTGCTGGAATATTACTTATTTTAGGTGGTTTGCAAGCATTACAAACAGCTTCCATAACTGCTGCTTTACCATTTTCATTCATTATTTTAGCTATGGTGTATGGGTTAATAACAGCATTAAAAGAAGAGAATATTTAGTATAGGAAATATTAATTTCACCTTCTACAATTGTTAAAAACTAAATTTATGAAAGATAAATATATCAATTATTTATAATATCTAAAATGTAGGCTGGGTAGAGTGATAACGAAACCCAGCAATTTATGAATATCCAAGTTTTGCTGGGTTTCTACCTAGCCTACATTTAACCATTATAAATCAATACATTATATTTTTTATCCTGTACAAAAATTCAAAGCAGTTTGTAACTTGTCAAAATAACTATCAATATCTTCCTGAGTCCGCATTTCAGTGACACATATCAATAAACAATTACCAAGTTCTGGATAAGATTCAGTTAAGTCATACCCGCCTAAAATACCATGTTCCAGTAAATTGTTTAATACTTTGGCAACTGGTTGTTCTAACTGCAAAACTACTTCATGAAAATAGTTTCCAGTAAATACCTGTTTAACTCCCGAAATAGTTGTCAATTTTTCAGCCAACTTAGTAGTATTAGTATTACAAGCCAGTGCAGTTTGTTCTAAACCTTTAGCTCCTAATAAAGCCATGTGAATCGTAGCTGCTGTCACCATCAAACCTTGATTAGTACAAATATTTGAGGTAGCTCTGGAACGGCGAATATGTTGTTCACGGGCTTGTAAAGTCAAGGTATAACTAGGTTTATTATCTAAATCTACAGTTCTACCTACAATCCTTCCTGGCATTTGTCTAACAATTTTCTTTTTGCAACACATAAAACCAAAATATGGTCCACCAGAAGATAATGGGATTCCTAATGGTTGACCTTCTCCACAAGCAATATCAGCTCCATTAGTTCCCCATTCACCAGGTGGTGATAAGACAGCAAGGGTTAAAGGATTAACCAGTCCTATAGTTAGCATTCCTTTAGAACTTGCCCAGTCGGTCAGCTCATCGACTGATTCCAAATTGCCGAAAAAATTAGGTTGTGGAATTACTAAAGCAGCAACTTCTGGCATACCTTCTAATGAATCAATGGCAATCGTACCAGTTTCCATATCAAAAGGTACATCAATTAGGCTAATATCTTGATTTTTAACGATAGTATGTACAACTTGCCGATAGACTGGATGAACTGTGGTTGGCATTAGAATTTGTTTAGATTTCTTGTTCAAACGTACTGCCATCAAAACTGCTTCTGCTAATGCTGATGCTCCATCGTATAAAGAGGCATTGGCAGCTTCCATTCCAGTTAAATTAGCCATCATGGTTTGAAATTCATACAGCAATTGCAATGTACCTTGACTAGCTTCAGCTTGGTATGGAGTGTAAGCAGAATAGAATTCTCCTCGGGTAGTTATTTCCCACACTGCGGCTGGAATATGGTGTTCGTATGCTCCAGCTCCGACAAAACAGGTTTGATTACCGTTTTGGTTAGCTTGTTGTTGCATTAATTTACCAACTTCCATTTCGGTCAAAGCTGGAGATATTTTTTCTAAATTATCACAACGTAAATTAGTTGGAATTTCATCAAATAAATCTTCGATTTTATCAACGCCAATGGTTTTTAGCATGGAGTTGATATCGTCTTGGGTATGGGGGATATATGGCATTTATGAATTTTGGAGGTTGTAATTTGAAATTGGTTGAACTAAACTATTGGTTCAACGGTAAAACCAAATGTCTCAGTATTATGTCGTGTGGTAGTATTAATAAAAATATATTTAGTAAACCACAATAGTTTCTTTTTTAATTGTTTATTCAGAATATCATTTGAAAGTTTATCTTTTTTAGGTAAATTAATCCAGTTATTTTCATTCCACAAGATAATCTTTATATTAGGTTTATCACAACACAATATTTGTTTGTAATCCAAAAAATATTTTGAAGACTGACTAATACAATTTACTCCAATAATCAAAGCTAAGGAATCTTTTACTTTTTGGCCAATTTCATTAATATTTTTAATTAGCATTTCTTCATTGTTATTTATAGTTTTGCAATGAGTTATCTTTTTCTCAATTTCAGTAAGTTTGTTAAGTAAATCAGCTATGGTAATTTGTTTATTATTACGTTCATTTTTTACTTCAATAAAATAGAGAGAATTATTTTTGATTCCTACAAAATCTACTGCCTTAGTTCCAGTTATTTGCTTAATTTTATCGAAAGATTCACTTTCATCAAACTTTATAATATTTGTCCATGAATCATTAAATGTAAATTTTAATTCGCTTTCTATCAGTTCCATCATAATTAAACTCCATTAAATAAATTTGCTTCATGATCATTATGAGCTGCAAATTCATTTAAAATATCATCATGCTGAATCTCAGATAAAGTATCACCAGTTTCTATTTGAGTAGGAGCTTGTGGTTCATCCTTGTATAAAGCAAAAAAACGTATATTTGGTTTTTCTGGAGCTGGAGGAGTTGGATATTCTGCTAATAGTGATAATTCATGAGCTAGTAAATAATCATGGGTTGACACAAATACTTGGATTCCAGCTAGACCCAACTGTCTTATTATATCAGCAGTTTTACGAATCAAAATTGGATTCAAACTAGCCTCTGGTTCATCCCAAAACAAAATACTATTAGTTGTTAAAGAACCATTGCGTAATAAATAATATAAAGTGCCTAATTTACGATAACCATCTGCAACTAAATTAACATCTAATTTTTTACCATGTAAATTAAAATAAAAATGGTTATTTTCTAAAATAACTAAATCTTCTTCTTGGTCTTTAGAACCAGTTACTATTTCTTGGATATTTTTTATAATTGGTTCAATAGCTTTATAATCTTCGTGACTTTCTCTTAAAATAGCTTCGTTTAAATTTAATGCTAAATCATAATGAATTCTGTTATAAGGAATATGTTGTCTTTCATAAGTAGCAAAGAAATGATCGTAAATTGATAGCATTTCAGTAGTTGGGAGATATACTTGAAAATAAGGAGCATCTTCTCTATAAATTGTATTAATTTCTATTTTAGTTAAAACTTTGCCTGATTTTTTTTCGTATAAAATATCATCTACCTTTCCTACAAGTATTTTTTTTGATATATCTTGAATAGTTTCGGATGAGGTAGTTTTGTTGTCAATAGAAGTATTTTCTTTATTATGTAATATATTTTTTTCATTGTAGTTTCTAATCAAATATTTAATATTGGTAACATTGAATATTTCTGTCCAAAGATTTGGAAAAAAATATAAAAGAGGAGCAACTGTATACATAGCCATCATAGCATGAGTTTTACCAGTACCATTAGCACCAATCAACACATTAATCCCATCACAAAACTCAAACTTAGCTTTGTCGAATGCAGTAAAGTTTTCTAGGTATAAATATTTAATTTTCATTATTTAATTAGAATGGAGTCCAAATTTTAATTTGTAACTTCCAAGATAAATCTTGGACTCCTAGACAGTTTTTAATCCTGAATTATTTCTGCATATTTATCATGGCTTAATAAACCATCTAAACTTTCAGAAGGTTTAAGTTTAAATAACCAACCATCTTGATAAGGACTTGTATTAATCACTTCTGGCGTATCAACCAATGCCTCATTAATTGAGGTAATTTCACCAGCCAATGGAGTAAAAATATCAGAAGCAGCCTTAACCGACTCTACAACTCCACAAATCTCTTCCTGTTTTACTTCCTTACCTACTTCTGGTAACTCAATAAAAACCAAATCACCCAATTCCTGTTGAGCATGATCAGTAATGCCAATAGTAACAATACCATCATCTCCTTCAGCTATCCATTCGTGGGACTCAGTATATTTTAAATTTTCTGGAACTTCGCTCATTATATATCCCTATTTATAAATTAGTTCAAATCAACGCAAATCTTACCATTTCTAACAAATGGAGGCTTAACTACTTTGGCTGTTAACGTCTTATTACGAATTCGTACCGTTACCTGCTCATGTTTTCCCATTGGCACTCTAGCAAAAGCAATTGATCTACCTAAAGTTGGAGAAAAACTACCACTAGTAATATAGCCTTCACCATTGTTAGTGTAAATTGCCTGATGATCTCGCAATACGCCTTTATCTTGCAAAACCAAAGCTATCATTATTCGATGGTCCTTGGTATCCTTTTGAGTTTGCAAAACTTTCCTACCAATAAAGTCTCTATCTGGTTGTTCTAAAGCTACAGTCCAAGCTAATCCAGCTTCTAATGGAGAACAGCCTTCATCCATATCTGTTCCATATAAATTCATACCAGCTTCGAGTCGTAGTGTATTTCTAGCTCCAAGACCAATTGGGTGTATGTCTTTTGAAAGTAAATCCTGCCATAAATATGAGGCTTGTTCAACCGGTAACATAATTTCAAAACCATTTTCACCAGTATAACCAGTACGGGCAATAAATAAATTATTCCAAACTGCATGAAAAGGCTTTAAAGTTAATGCTTCTGGTATTAGATCCTTAATTTTATTTTCTACTTGTGGACCTTGAACTGCAATCATTGCCAAGTCATTTCGTTCTTGGACTTGAACTGCAAATTCTTTAGCATGATCGGTAATCCAAGCTATATCTTTATCTCTGGTAGTAGAATTAACTACCATTCTAAATTGTTCATCACTTTGATAATAAACAATTAAATCGTCAATAACTCCACCATGTTCGTTTAACATACAACTATAAATAGCTTTACCTATAGTTTTTAATCGTCCAACATCATTCGCTAATAAATAACGTAAAAATTGTTGGACTTTTTCCCCAGTTAAATCAATGATGGTCATGTGTGAGACATCAAAAACTCCAGCATCATTCCGAACTTGATGATGTTCTTCAATTTGTGAGCCATAATGTAGAGGCATTTCCCAACCACCAAAGTCAACTAATTTAGCGTTTGAGTGTTGGTCATAGAGTGGCGTTTTTTTTAGCATTGGGAGTAGTATTTCACTATTTAATATTAATTTGTTAGATTATTACATAAGCGGAATGTACAATCAAGGTAATTTGCTGTTTAGAATGTTTGTAAATATTAAATTGAGGAAAAAATATCTTGCTGATATTTATCGATACAACCAAACTCGCATCAATGACATAAGCTTATCTGAATCAATTGGTTTAGCTAAATAATCATTTGCTCTGGCTTCAATGCATTTAACTTTATCGTCTTTCATTGCTTTAGCGGTTAGAGCAAGAATAGGTAATTTTGCTTCTATCTGGTGTAAAAGTTGTTTCATCTAATAAACTTTGAAATAACTGATTTAATTGATATCTCATCCGAACAACTCTAAATTGCTTGTAAACTTCTTTTTCATGTTCTGCTACTAAAGAAATTGCTATTTTTATATCTGATAATTTGAATAAGTCCATAAATACTTACTGAACTAGTCAATATCAAAAGTCAATGATAATAATAATTTAGTGCGAAGTTTCATGGTTATGTTTTTTAAAATTAGTTTCACCTATGGCTATTCAAGTTTAACCCCGTTGGGGTTGTTTTAATCCTGAAAGGATTGAATGTGAATAGC
>JQIA01001241.1_pt1 | contig 13729 bp, 8 predicted proteins | sample 811431 | NCBI WGS metagenome assembly JQIA01 (sample SAMN02998118, study PRJNA258478) | marine sediment metagenome | biome: marine; feature: seafloor; material: sediment; isolation source: oil-polluted sediment collected from 3 locations (0.5 km, 0.7 km and 0.9 km)... | place: USA: Gulf of Mexico ... | reverse complement strand
CCCATCCCCAACCAGCATCAACTGCACCAGCACCAACTACGTATAGAGCAGGAGCTAAGGCAACATCATAAGGTGTAATTGAATACGTTACTATTTCTGATGTTCTAAATAAATCTCCAGCAGCAGTTTTAGCAGCGGCCTTAATTCTAAAATCAAAGTCAGAAGCCGTTTTAGGAATTCCGCCAGCAGCTAAAACTAATTCATTTAAACTACCATGTTTTAAATCTAAAGATAAATCTGAAACTTCACCAATTGATATTGGAGATGCAAAGCTTGTACCCGCAACAGCCATTTGTAAATCATAGCTTACTTCAACTGTACTTGTAGCAGTAATTTCTAAGTCTTCCCAAGTTATCGTTGCAACAACTAATTCTGGATCAATATCAGAAAGAACAAAAGACGCTCCTGCACTAGGACTTGTTATTGTAGGAACTTCTACGGCAAATTTAGAGACTTGAAATAAAACAGTATTAGAAATTGCACTTCCTGTATTTATTCTCATATACACAGCAGTTTCACTAAATGATTTTACATCAGCGTTATTCAGAACTTCATTAAAGTCTGCAACCGTCATTGTAAAATTATTTTTATCTGTATTTCCTAAATTAATTGGATTAGTAAAATCTGCATCAATAGCCATTTCAACACTATACGTTGCTGAAGTGTTTACTTCATCTATCCAGTTTACTGTAAAGGCAGGATTATCTGGTAAAGCAAAGTTTAAAAAGATATTGCTGATGCCTGGTGTGTTTAATTTAAACACAGCATCTGGACTTGTTATTGTTAAGCTCTCTTCTACATCACAGGCACCTAATAATAAGGTAAGTGATAAGATTAAGTAACTTAATTTTTTTATATAATTTTTCATTTTTTAACTTTTAAAATTAAATTGATATTATAAGTTTAATGGGATTAAAATATATTGACCTGTTAAATCATTAAACCACACATCATAATCGTCTTCTACGATAACAGGAATTGAATCACCACCATTAGTCGCTACTCCAGAAAAAGAAGTAGAACTTCCCCAATTAGCACCAGCAGCAGTAGTAAAAGTTACATTACCTGGTGTTAATCTTACATTATTTGCATACCAAATATGATCATCAGAAGCTAAAGCTGTCATTGTAATGTCTGCTGCAGTACTAGTTCCTTTTAAAGTTAAACTTGCAGGACTTGAAATACCTGATGCATCAAATGCATCAAAAGTAAATGTCTTACTAGCAAAGTTTATTTTAAATGTATAGTATCCAGCAATTGCTATTGCAGAATTGTTATTAGGAAAAGTACCTGGGTCAGAACCTCCTCCTGGATTAACATCAATTGTAGATGTATCGTTAGTCCCCCATTGAGGTTGCCATAAACCTTTTTCTTCTAAAAGTTTAAATTCTCCAGCTCCAAAATATCCTGTGTATTCAAAAATACTGCTATCATTAGCATCTCTAAATATGGCTGGGTTATTACTGTTGTTATTCCAATCTGCTGCAGTTGCATTACCTACTAAATAGTAATCTTTAAAAGAATAATTAAAGTAAGGGTATACATTAAACTGAATTGTATTAGAAACTGATTCTTCTGAGTTTTGAGAACCTAAAGTAGAAACAATACGTGTGTGCATCGTACTCCACTCAAAAGGATTCAAACCTGCACTACCGGCTGCAGCGTTTATTTCATTTACAGATAATGTAATTGAAGTATTACCAGTAATTGTTGCTGCCGTTATTGGTGTTGTAAAAGCTTCATCATTAGCAAACTGAATAGCATAATTAACAGCCGCTTGTTGGCCATAATCTGTTTCTCCCCAATTTAAAGTGATTGCAGGGTTTCCTGTATTTACAGCATCCAATTCTAAATCTGTGAAGCCAAGTTCTGATAAAACAGGTGCTGTTGGTGCTGAAATAGTAAATAGTTCAGAAGTATCATCACAAGAACTGAAAACTAAAAATAGGATTCCAATGATTGTAATTGCTGAAAATCTTTTTATATTTTTCATCATTTGTATTTTGTTATTAGTATTAGTACCCTGCATTTTGAGTTAAGTTAGGGTTAGAAGCTAAACTTGCAGAAGGTATAGGATATAATTTCATGTGAGAAGGTAATGCAATACCATTGGTACCATTTCCTTTCCAAGCCCAATTGTATGAACCACCTGTAAATTTACCAAATCGTATTAAATCTTGTCTTCTGTGCGCTTCCCAATGTAATTCTCTAGATCTTTCATCTAAGATAAAATCTAAGGTTACATCTGCAGCTGTAAGATTATTTTGTGGGTTGTTAGCTCTTGTTCTTAATGCATTAATATAGTTTACGGCATCAGTTGCAGATCCACTACCACCTCTTAAATGAGCTTCTGCATACATTAAGTAAACATCTGCTAATCTAAATAATGGGAAATCTGTATCTACAAATGTTTGGTCTACACCAAAAGCACCTGTTGAAGTTGCATTAGAGTATTTTTCAATAACATATCCTTGATCTTTATCAGAAATATCTGTAATTTCTATACTTCTTGTTCCAGAAATTAAAGTGTTTCTTGTATCATTAATGTATATACCATCATTAAACAATTGTGCAAATTGTTTTCTAACTCTTAAAGCGCCTCCCCAGCCACCAGCACCAACACCAAGTGCAGCACCATTAGCTTCTATACTACCAACTTCACCATTAATCATAACAGTTGTTGGGCCATAGTTTTGTGTGTAGGTTCCATCAGAAATTAAAGGAAAAATAATTTCATTGTTTGCAGAATTCACATCGTTATCTGCCATGAAGTTGTGCGCATAATCTGTTGCCAATGCATAACCACCACCAATAATTTTCTCCGTGTAATTTAAGCTTTCAGTATATTTTGCTTCACCAATATAAACTTCTGCATTTAAATACATTTTAGCTAAAATCATCCAAGAAACTCCCTTGTCTGCTCTACCATGTTCGTTTTGTTTTGGATCTTTTAAATCTGCTTCAATAGCCATTAATTCTGCTTCGATAAAATCAAATAATTGAGTTCTATTATAAGCTTGAGGTTTTGCATTAATAGCGTTTTCTTCAGTTGCAAAATTTGCTTGACCAAATAAATCCATCATATAATAATAAGACATTGCTCTTAACAATCTTGCTTCTGCTCTATAAGCTACTATTTCAGTTTTGGTAGCTGTAGAAACATTTCTTTCAGCTAATTTTGCATCTGTAGTTTCTCTTAAAAAGTTATTTGCAAATGCAATTGTAACATGGCTTCTACCAAACATACCTAAAATGATTGGGTCATCAGAGTTCCAAGTATTACGTTGTATTTCTCTAGTACCAGGGTCATTTTCATAAGACCAAATCATTTGATCCGCAGATAATGTTTGTAAGTATAATAATACTCTACCAAATTGACTTGTTCCCGCATCTAATCCTTGTATATTAGAAGATCCAGGGCCATCTACCCCTGTTAAAGATAGGTTTGCATATACACCCGCTAATAGTCTTTTGTAAGATGTTTCATCTTTAAAGAAATCTTCACCTAATAAATTTTGATCATCTTTTGGTGTGATGTCTAAATCTTTTGTACAAGATGAAAAGGCAACAATAAATACCAAAAGTATTACTGAAATTTTTTCTATGTTAAATATTTTTTTCATTATTAATTTTTTATTAATTAAAATTTAATATTTGCACCAATCAAGATAGTTCTTGGTCTTGGGTATATATTATTATCTATACCATCATTTGCTAATTCTGGATCTAAACCAGAGTAGTTTGTAATGGTAAATACATTTTGCATACCAGCCCAAATTCGAATGCTATTTGAAGCAAATTTCTTTATTGGTCTGTCAAAAGTATAACCTAAGGTAATATTGTCCATTCTTAAGAAAGAAGCGTTTTCTAAGTAGATGTCAGATAAAATTACATCTGAAGTACTATTAAAACCTGTATTTAATACAGAAGTAGGTAAGTTACCTAATACAGCATTGTCTTGTATTAAATCATATTGTGCAGCTGAAGAATTTACATTGTTATAAAGATAATTACCTAAGCTAGCTCTTAAATTAAAAGCCAAATCAAAGTTTTTATAGTCAATACTTGATTGAAACCCAAAAGTAACATCTGCAAAAGGATTTCCTTTTAAATATTTGTCTTGTGTATTTATAATTCCATCACCATTTAAGTCTGCATAGGCACCTTCTATTGGTTGTCCTGATGTATCGTATAATTGTTTAAATACATAAAATGAATTAGGAGCAAAACCTTCTCTATATAATTGAATAAAGTTTCCTGTACCTCCAGCAATACCACCTTTAGTAATATCTTGTCCTAAACCTAATTTAGTGATCTCTCTGTTTATAAAAGTAGTATTAAAATTAATGTTCCAGTTTAATTCTTCCGTTTTAATTAAATCTGCATTCAGCGTAAATTCTAACCCGTTCACTTTCATTTCACCAATGTTTTGGAAAATTCTGTTTGTAAAATTAGATACATCAGACACTGGAGCTTCAGATAATAAATCTGTTGAGGTCTTTTGAAATACATTAATAGATCCTGTAAACTTATCATTAAACAAACCATAATCAACACCTAGCTCTACTGTTGCTGTATTTTCCCATCTTAAAAAACTTCTACCTGAAGGAATTGTTGATAATATAGGGTTTCCGTCAAAAATATATTGTGAGTTAGTATTACCAAAACGATATATGTCTAAATATAAATCAGAACTAGAAATATCTTGTTGACCATTGATACCATAACTTGCACGTAATTTTAATTCTGAAATTATTTTGTTGTCTTTTAAGAAATCTTCATCACTCATTCTCCAAGCCAAAGCAGCTCCTCCAAAATCACCCCATCTATTAGTTGATCCAAATTTAGATGTACCATCTCTTCTATAGTTTAAAGTTAATAAGTACTTTTCATTATAAGTAAGATTTGTTCTAGCTAAGAAACCAACTAATACAACAGGTGTATCTATATCTGTTTTTGCATCTTGATTATTTGGGTTTCTTAAGTTTCCTGTTGATGTTTTAAAGCGGTTAAAAGATTGATAAGAATAACCAGCCATAACATCTGCTTTAATTTTACCAAAAGTATCCACATAATTAAAATAAGTATCAAAAGATTCATTTTTAATTTCATCGGTATATTTTGATTCATTACCAACAGATTGCGCATTAAAACTTGCAGGGGAGTTTAGTGATGTTATACTACTTCCATCCGTCTGAGTTTTATCGAAACCTGCATTAATAGTTGCTGTAACTTCTGGTAAAAAATGTAGCTTGTAGTCTAGTTTTAAGTTTCCATACTGTCTAAAAACAAGTGATGTATTATTGTTTTGTAACAAAGAAGCCACCGGGTTTGTTGTACCATTAGCTAAAATAATTCCTTGAGGATCATTTATTATATGTTGATAAAATCCGTCAAAAGGAGAACTTGCATCGTAGACAGTTTGTGTTGGGTCATAACGTAAAGCTGCACCAATTTGACCAGAATCTGCGAATCGATTGTCTTCAAAAGCTCTGTTATAGTTTAAGCTTATTTTTAAATGATCATCTAAATATGATGGATTCATTGAAACAGAAAAAGTGGCCCTATCATATTCAGAAGTTAAAATATTTCCTTCAATACCTGCAATATTAATAGATAATCTTGTAGGTATACTTCCGAAAATTTGACCTCTAGCAGTTAAATTATGTTGCGTAGAAACTGATTTTTGGTAAATTTCATTTTGCCAGTTTGTATTTGCGGTACCCAGTAAGTTAGCTAAACTTGCTTGTTTTTGAGGAACCAAGGCTCTAAATTCATCACCGTTAAAAACATTAATTCTTTTTCTTACCTCTCCAAAACCCATTTGAAAATCATAATCTAAAGAGTATTCTTTTCTACCTTTCTTAGTGGTAATGATAATTACACCATTTGCACCTCTAGAACCATAGATTGCAGTTGCAGAAGCATCTTTTAAGACAGAGAAAGACTCAATGTCATTTGGGTTAATACTTGCTAAAATACCTCTAGACCCATCAGCATTACTATTTGATAAAGGTAATCCATCTATAACAATTAAAGGGTTATTAGAAGCATCTAAAGAAGACCCTCCACGAATTCTAATTTGAGAACCAGAACCAGGAGCTCCACTTGTTACAATGTTAACACCAGCTACACGACCGCTTAATAAATTTTCTGGAGTAACAATATTACCCTTTGTAAAATCTTTTGCAGTAATAGCTTCAACAGAACCAGTTGCATCTCTAACTGTAGTTGTACCATAACCAACAACAATAATTTCATCTAATTGTTCAGAAGACTCTTCAAGTTCTACTGTTAGATTAAAGTTAGTGCTAATTACAATTTCTTTATCTGCATATCCCAGATATCTAAAAACAAGTATATCACCTGTTTTTATCTTTTCAATAGTAAAGTTACCATCAAAGTCTGTTTGAGACCCTCTAGTTGTACCTTTTACTACAACGCTAACCCCAGGTAGAAATTCTCCTGTTGCTTTTTCTTTTACGACTCCTTTTACTGTTTGTTGTGCAAACATGGTAAAGGATGTACTTAAAAGAATACCAATTAACAATAATTTAAATTTTTTCATGTATAATTTGTTAAATAATAACTGTAAATTTGATTTGTATTAACAATAAACTCACATTCCACATCGTAAATATAAAGATTAGGCCTATGTTTTCAAAATTACGAATGTTACGAAAACGGTTTCGTGTTAATAACTTTTCTTTTAAAAAATCATTAAATTAGCAATGATTATTAGTATCAATAATTGTCCTTTCAAAAAATAAATGAAGAAAAAAATCACCATAAAAACAATTGCCAAAGAGTTAGGCGTTTCTACATCCACAGTTTCAAAAGCTTTAAAAGATAGCCATGAAATTAGTAAAGAAACTAAAGAAAAAATACAGGCTTATGCCAACCATTATAATTACAAACCTAATAGTTTAGCGCTTCAGTTAAGAAATCAAAAAACAAAGGTTATAGGTGTTATTCTACCAAAAATAGTACATCACTTCTTTTCTACTGTGGTAACTGGTATTGAAGAAGGTGCCATTGAGAAAGGGTACCATATTATGGTTTGTTTCTCTAATGAATCTTATAAGAAAGAAGTAGAGACCTTAAAAGTTTTGTCTAACGGAAGTGTAGATGGTTTAATTGTATCAATAGCAAATGAAACCCTTAAAAATAAGGACTTTAAGCATTTTGTAGATTTAGTTTCAGAAGAAATTCCTTTGGTTTTATTTGATCGAGTGGTAGATGAAATTTTATGTGATAAAGTGGTGGTAGACGATGTTGGTGCTGGCTATAAAGCAACAAAACATTTGTTAGAAAATGGGCGAAAAAAAATTGCTCTAATAACAACGCCAAACCATGTAAACGTAGGCGCTTTAAGAAGACAAGGCTATGAAAAAGCTTTAATAGAAGAGTATATTATTACTGATAAAAATTTAATAATAGAAATTGATGAGAAGCAGGATGTCAAAAAACAGATAGAAGAGGTTTTTAAATATGATATAGATGGTGTCTTTGCTGTAAACGAAATTTATGCAGCAAATTCAATGAAAATAGCAAAAGAACATGGTTTAAATGTACCTAATGACTTATCTGTGATTGGTTTTACTGATGGTCTTATTTCTGAGTATTCTTCTCCTTCGATAACTACAGTAGCGCAACATGGTTATACAATGGGAAAACAAGCTGTTGAATTATTAATAGAGAGAATTGAAAAGGAATCAGAGATGTATAGTCCTAAAAAAATAGTTATTTCTAGTGACTTAAAATTAAGAGAATCTACGAAACCGTCGTCGTAAATTTAATCATTATTTTTTATCAGTTTTCTCTGAAAATTGATAAAAAATATTGTTAAAGAGAAAGAATTTAAACAATCATTTTAATCTCAGGTCGATAGTCAAGGGGGTAATTCCCCTATGCTTGCATTGGAAAATAAAAAAGGTATTTATTCTTTAAAATTTCTCGTATTCTTACATCGAGGGATTTTATTTGTAATATTTTGGTATACGGATGCTTTACTTTTTGAATACATAGAGATTTTTAGTACAACATTACCACAACTTGTTTTTATTATGGAGCATATTCTATTGACTTATTAATTGAGAAAATTGAAAAAGACTCTAGATATATAGGTCTAAAAAAATACACACTTCAAATAATTTAAAATTACTAAAATTTACGAAACCGTCGTCGTAACATTTAATGTTATTTTAAGATCAAATTTTAATCATTTTGAATCAGAATAGTTGGATAAAGATGTAATAATCCTATAGAAGAACAACTCCTTAAAATTTTAATCGCCGGGCGATAGCCCAATGTCATTAAGTTAAGGTGTTACATTGTTAATAATCAGTTGGTTAGGTTTGTTTTTGTCGATTAATATTCGTATATTTATATAGAAATCAACTACTTAAGATGAAAAAAAACACTTAACATTATTCTTAAAAAGATACAATCAGAATTCTGTAGCGAAGATTTAAAAAATAGGTTTAGAAACGCATCTGTCCATTTTACCAGAAATAAAAAATTATCTTTTTCAATTACTTTATTGATTATGTGTAATTTTATCAAAAAGAGTTTGTCTCTTGAAATGGTTAATTTCACAAATGCATTTAATCAATTTAGTACGGTTAAATTATCAACCTTTACACAAAGTGCATTTATCCAAAGTCGAAATAAAATAAAACCAGAAGTATTTAAACATTTAAATTCCACAATAATAGACGAATTTTATACTGATAATGATTTATCCATAAAATTATGGAAAGGCTACAGATTATTAGCTGTCGATGGTTCTAGAATTAACCTTCCTGACACAAAAGAATTAACGAAAAAATTTGGTTCAGCAAAAAACCAAACAAAAACTAGTACGGTACAAGCTAGGTGTTCTGTTTTATATGATGTACTCAATAATTTTGTAATAGATAGTAAGTTGACTCCTTTAGTAACAGGAGAATCAACCCTAGCCAAAGAGCATATTTTAAAGGCTAAAACTGGAGATTTAATAATTTATGACAGAGGGTATCCTTCCTTTGAATTAATCTATGAACATAAGGAATTAGAAATTGATTTTTTATTTAGAGTAAAAGTTAGCTTTAGTAATGTTGTGAAATTTTTTGTTGAAAGTAATAAAACGAGTCAAATAATAGAAATCAAACCTGGTCAAAATCGATCTTTTGAAGATAAAAAATACAATAAAGATAAAACCTATAAAGTCAGGTTAGTTAGAGTAAAACTCAATGATGGTTCTATTGAAGTGTTAATGACATCTTTATTAAATAGTAAGACTTTTAAAAGTAATACATTCAAAGAACTATATTTTAAAAGATGGGGAGTGGAAACCTATTATGATGAGTTGAAAAATAAATTAAAAGTGGAACACTTCTCTGGGTATTCGGTTAATACGATACAGCAAGATTTCTATGTAGCCATATTTGTAAGTAATATTCAAACTTTAATTGTTAACGATTTGGAAGAGGAAATAAATGAACAAAACAAAGGTCGTAAACTAAAATATAAAGTAAATACCAATTTGTCATATGGGTTTTTAAAGGATAGAATTATTGCCTTATTTCAAGCAAATGAGGATGTAGAAAATGAATTAAAAACATTATTTAAAAAACATCTAATTCCAATACGACCTTTAAGAAATAATAAAAGAAATTACGGAAAATACAGAACAAGAACTAAACCCAAAACGTTTACTAATCAGAAAGATACAATTTGAAAATCGCTTAACTTAATGACATTGGGCGATAGCCCAACAGGGTTTAATTCCCCGAGGCTTGCCTCGAGATAAAAAAGGAGAATTCCTATTTAATATCTCGCACCCTTGGGTCGAGGTTTTTTATTACAATATTTTTCGCGCATAAACTTACTGTCAAAATAAATATCCGAAGATTTGTAAATTAAGGTTAATGAGAAATGCAGTAAAAAATAGTATCAATAATATTGACCTATAAATATATGAATCTACGAAACCGTCGTCGTAAGTTTAGTGTATAGTTTTTATCAATTTCCTTTAAAAAACATATATTTGTTGCAATATTAAGATTTATCAATAAATTCGATTCCACAAAATTTATTAATTGATAAGTCTAAACACTTATCGTAAGAATACTAATAATTACGATAATGAATAAACAAAAACTAAGTTTTTTAGAAATCTGGAACATGAGTTTTGGGTTTTTAGGAATTCAATTCGGAATGGCCTTAACAGGTGGTTTCATGTCCAGAATTTTTCAAACACTAGGTGCAGATATTGATGATATTCCAATTCTTTGGGTAGCAGCGCCTTTAACAGGTTTGCTTGTACAGCCCATTATTGGTTATATGAGTGATAGAACTTGGAGCCCAAGATGGGGTAGAAGAAAACCATATTTTTTAATTGGAGCAGTTTTAAGTTCTATAGCTTTATTAATCATGCCACATTCTCCTACTTTATGGATTGCAGCAGGATTTCTATGGATTTTAGATGCTTCTATTAATATTTCTATGGAACCTTTTAGAGCTTTGGTCGCAGATAAATTACCAGATTCTCAACGTTCTTATGGTTTTGTTATGCAAACATTAATTATTGGTATTGGTACATGGGTAGCAAGTAGTTTGCCTTGGTTGGTTTCTCAATTTGGAGTTAGTGACTCTGCAGATTCAGGAGTCGTTCCTATGTCTGTTAAAATTGCTTTTGCAATTGGAGCTTTCGTTTTCTTATTAAGTATACTTTATACAGTTTTTACAACTAAAGAGTATCCGCCAGAAGATATGGAAGCGTTTGAAAAAGAAAAAGCTGAAAAGAACAAATTTGTTTCTGATATTTTAGAGAATATAGGAAACATGCCTAGTACTATGAAAAGATTAGGGGTTGTTCAGTTTTTTAGCTGGTTTGCTTTTTTTACAATGTGGAGTATGGCAAATCCTGCATTAACAGAACATGTTTTTCAAACACCTGCTCCAATTGAAGCAAGTTTTGATATGGCAATTTCTGTTCAAAAAGAAGCTTTCAATATCGCAAATACAGCTTTTCAGAAATCATCAAATTTAGTAGGGTCTTCTATGGGTATTTATGGCTTGTCATCAATGGCTTTTGCATTGTTATTAGTTTTATACACTGCAAAAAGAAGAATAAATAGAAAGTTTGTTCATATGGCATCTTTAATTTTGGGAGGCTTAGGTTTTATATCGATGTATTATGCTTCACCAGAAACTTTAAAGTACAGTTTTGTTTTAGTAGGTTTTGCTTGGGGAAGTATCCTTTCTATGCCATATGCAATGTTGTCAAGTTCTGTAGATCCTAAGAAAATGGGTGTCTTTATGGGGATTTTTAACATGTTCATTGTTATTCCACAAATTATTGCAGCGCTAGGAGGAATCAATTTTATAACAGGCTTGTTAGGTGAAAAAGCAATAAATGCAATGATTGTTGCAGGTATAAGTTTGATAGTTGCAGGTCTATGTAATTTTTTAATTACTGATAAAAATGCAATTTCGTATCAAACTGAAGAAAATTAAATTAAAATGAAAAAAGGTTTTATATTCGATTTGGATGGTGTCATCGTTGACACTGCCAAATATCATTATTTAGCGTGGGAAAAGCTAGCAAACCAATTAGGTTTCGAATTTACCAAAGAACAAAACGAATTATTTAAGGGTGTTAGTAGAAAACGTTGCTTAGAAATTTTATTGAAAATTGGCAATAGAGAAGCTACACAAGAAGAGTTTGATACTTGGATGGTTGAAAAAAATGTAGACTATTTAAAGTATATAGAAGACATGGATGCCTCAGAGATTCTTCCAGATGTTCCTAGAGTATTAGCGTTTTTAAAGGAAAGAAATATCCCTATAGCTTTAGGATCAGCAAGTAAGAATGCACAACCTATCTTAGAAAAGGTTGGTCTATTACATTATTTTGATACCATTGTTGATGGAAATAATGTAACAAAAGCAAAACCAGATCCAGAAGTTTTTTTATTAGCTGCAAAACAGTTAGGAGTAGAAGCTAAAGATTGTGTTGTTTTTGAAGATGCGGTTGCAGGTGTTGAAGCTGCAAATGCGGCAAGAATGATGAGTATTGGTATTGGAGATGAAAATGTGCTTTCTGAGGCGCAGTTTATTTTCACAGATTTTACAGAGATCAGTACCGATTTTATGAAAGATTTGATTGATAAGTAAGCACAAGAGTCAAGAGAATAGAAAAAAGAGCCAAGAAACAAGATAAAAGAGAGCTGGGAAAAATAGAAATATCTGAGATTAAAAATAGGTAAGATTACATTTTACATAATCGATGTTTGCTATTTATCTATGTGGTCGTCTTTTATTGTTAGAAACAAAACTAAATGGTATTTATTCTCTGTTAAAATGTTTTTTTAGAAAAGAGATTAGTTTAACAGCGAAGCAGTCTAAAATCTATTTTCTAATATTTAAAAAAGAAATAAAATGAATCAAGAATATATAAAACCAAATGAATGGTCAATCTTAGAAGAAGGATTTGATGCTCAAATGGTAAAATCGTCAGAAAGTTTGTTTAGTATTGGTAATGGTGTCATGGGGCAGCGTGCTAATTTCGAAGAACAATATTCTGGAGATACGTTTCAAGGAAGTTATATTGGTGGTGTTTATTATCCGGATAAAACTCGTGTTGGATGGTGGAAAAATGGGTATCCAGAGTATTTTGCAAAAGTGTTAAATGCTCCTAATTGGATAGGAATTAACGTTTTAATCAATGACGAAAAACTAGATTTACATACATGTAAAGAAGTTTTAAATTTTAAAAGAGAACTAAACATGCAAGAAGGTTGGTTGTCTAGAAATTTTGAAGCTGTTTTACAAAACGGAATCAAAATTAAAGTTGATACCAAACGTTTTTTAAGTTTAGAGTTAGATGAGGTTGGCGCTATTAGTTATAATGTAACTCCATTAAATGCTGATGCAAAAATCACATACATTCCGTATTTAGATGCAGGAATTACGAATGAAGATACCAATTGGGATGATCAATTTTGGGATGTTTTAGATATTTCACAAAACAATCAGCAATCTTACATCCAGGCAAGAACCATGAAGACACATTTTTACACGTGTACGTTTATGGAATCTAGATTGTTTGTAGATAATAGCGAAATTATTACAGGTTGTAATAATGAGCAATCATCAAATTTTACATCTTGTACCTATCAACAAGAAATTAAGCAAGATCAAACATTTACCATCCATAAATTTGGAGGTTATGTGGTGGATAGAAATCATAAAAAAGATGAATTAGTTGCTGCTGCAAAAGATGTCTTAGACAAAGCTGTCAGTTTTGGATTTGATGCATTATTAGAAATGCAAAAACAATCTTGGGCAGAAATCTGGAAAATGTCTGACATTACTATAGAAGGTGATGTAAAAGCGCAACAAGGAATTCGATTTAATATTTTTCAACTAAATCAGACATATTTAGGTACAGATGCTACTTTAAATATTGGTCCAAAAGGTTTTACAGGAGAAAAATATGGTGGAAGTACATATTGGGATACAGAAGCATATTGTATTCCTTTTTATATGGCTACAAAAGATCATTCTGTTGCAAGAAAACTGTTAGAATACAGATATAATCATTTAGATAGAGCCATAGAAAATGCTGAGAAACTTGGTTTTACAAACGGAGCAGCATTGTACCCAATGGTGACTATGAATGGTGAAGAGTGCCATAACGAATGGGAAATTACTTTTGAAGAAATTCATAGAAATGGCGCCA